>Ga0214477_101464_pt1 | contig 11200 bp, 7 predicted proteins | sample M1_20Mar14CPVII9_FD_165058 | JGI IMG/M metagenome (GOLD analysis project Ga0214477, IMG submission 165058) | Marine eukaryotic communities from Monterey Bay, California, United States - M1_20Mar14CPVII9sort6BwellC16 | ecosystem: Environmental > Aquatic > Marine > Unclassified | place: USA...
TGATTACGAGGGTCGTTTACCCCTCCATGTTGCCGCAGAACAGGATGCACTCGTTCCTCTTAAGATTCTCCTTGCCAAGCATCCCGAAGGTGCCGACACAATGATGTTAAGGCCCACAGGTCGTTCTGGTGGAGGAATTCCCCTTCACGTTGCATGCAGGATTAATGCATCTGGTGCCGTTATCACCGCCTTGCTATCCAACAACTTTAACTCCGCGAAGAAATCAGATGCAAACGGTGACCTTCCTGTTCATCTCTTACTTCGTAGTGGCACCACGGTATCGGGAGCTGTCGTTCAGGCTTTACTTGATACGTATCCCACTGCCGCCACAAGAGCTGACCAGTATGGTGATCTTCCATTGAGTGTTGCATTGAAACATAAGTGCAAGCCTGAGGTCGTCAAGACCTTGCTCATGCACAACCCTGATGCTGCAAAGGTTCAGAATGGTAGAGATGGTCACAGTCCTCTCTTTTTGGCATTCCAGAATCATGCCGACGACAAGACTATTCTTGGACTTATGAACCATGCACCTGACGTAAGTTATCTTTGATGAGAGAATAGTGTTTGCTTTCCATTATTATGTACTTTTTGCTCACATGATGTATCACTTTTCATTCACACAGCTCATTGTGGCCACAGACAAGAGGACAGGAATGCTTCCTATTGAAATGGCAACAAGGATGAAGCACTCAACTACCATCGTCTATGATCTCCTCAAGCGTGATATGCCTATTGATATGAAGGAGAAGGCAGAGGCAAAGCTAGTGCCTCATCAGTACTCATGGAATCATCTAGTTTCCGATTCAAATGATATGTACCACGACGTTGTTGAGAAGGTGCTTCAGAACTGCAGCCAGCCTCAAGTCCTTGCCTTGGCACATGTTGAAAACAAGAAAGGAGAAGTCCTTTTGGCAACTGCCACTCCTCTCTGTAAGCATGTCTTCCGTGTCATGTTTAGGTTGTTCCACACTCTTGAGATTGTAGATCAAACTCCTGCATTTGAGGACAAGGAAACTGGCACCCAGATCTTTTATGCTCTTCGCTTTACTCCTCCTGAAGAAAAGCCTGGGTACTTTACATCCTTGTACCAAGATGATAAGAGCAAGAATAGTCATGTTGAGGAATGGGATTCATCGCCAGTTGAGGAAGACGAAGAGGTAATTACTCCAGAAGATCTTTCTGATATGGATGCAAAGGAGAAGTTGGAGTTTGTCCAAAATGAAAAGGGGGTAAAGGTCATTGCCAAATTGACATCACGATCAGATATTGTTGATGCCGAGTTGTCAAAGAGGAAAGACTACAACCTTTCTCGTCATTATGTTCCTGCTATTCTTAGTGTGCATCACACGATACAGAATGCTGCCTATTCCGAAGCTATGGCTGAACCCTCCTACTGTGTTACTATGGAGGCAGCTGACATTACAGCCGAGAATCTCATCCTCGATACGAGACGATCTGGTGGTGCATTCCCCAAGGCCGATCTTAAGGGTATTGGAATGTCTCTTTTGCACCTCCATGAGCATGGCCTTGTACATGGTGACTTCGGTTCTCATAATACTGCCAAGTTTGGTGACCGGTGGAAGACTTTGGGTGTGAGGGGAAGTGTAGCTATTGGAGAGATGACTGATCCCAAGAGAGGTTTCTTCCAGCCACCCGAGGCTGTTAGTTTGGAGACAAGGAACGTTTCTCTAGGAGACCAGAATGTCGGAGCACAACTCGTACCTGTTGCTAGTGATCCCACGTATGACATTTGGGCCTATGGTGTAGTCTTCTATGAGGCAGTTGCTGGACTACCCCTATCTCCATACAGATCTCTTCATAAGGAGAAGCGTGCCTTAACTACCGCAGAATTGTTCAAGGTTGGACAATGGGACGATCGTAGTCTCCGTAAGGCCTTGAGGCATATCGATGATGAAACTACCAGGGATCTCGTGAAGAAGCTCTTGGATCCCAATCCTAATGCTCGTGCCCAATCCATGCGTGATGTTTTGGAGCACCGGTACTTTGGTATTGGTAAGCTTGCTGGAACAGCTCCTGTATTCGAACGGCCTGAGCTTGGTGCTTCTAGTGAAAGCAACACTGTTGATATCAGTGCCTTTACGACTGATCACTTAAAGAATCGTCACAACATTGTTGCCGAAGCAAATGCCAAGGCAGAAGCCGCCACTGCAAAGACTGTTGAAAAGAAGGTTGCTTCACCAAAGACTACTGTAGTTAAGAAGCCAACGCCTGCTCCTCCCAAGACAGTTTCACCACCTCCTGCGGCTGCTGTTGAGCCTGCCGTAATCAAGCCAGCACCTCAGGATATTCCTGCTTCTACATCTACTGAAACTGCCGAACCAGTCGCTGCTACTACAACGAAGAAGAAGTCGAAGTTTGGAATGAAATTTGGAAAGAAGAAGTAAGCAATTTAATTGGAGAAGAAGATAGTGTTGGGGATTAACAACACTATCGTATTGTTTGTTGTACTCACAAGGGGATAATGTGAGATTTGATTGTATGAAATTTAGTAATTGTTGTGAACCGATATAAAGAAGTAGACTTAAACAGTAATCGTTATACATACTAGGAATATGTCTTGTTATGTTATGAATGTAGCTACCCTCTCATCTATGTCAATTGTCAATGTGCCTTGCGTGAGAAAGGTTTGTCCCAAGACAACGATATATGGACTATATTCAATACTATTAAACCAATCTAAGTCAATTGGCTGAACATAGAACAGTCTTGGATCTTCTTCTACACTGCTTTTGATATTGCATGTTGTTATTCTCTTGCCTTTTGTTTGTTTGTCTTTCGATTTCTGAGTTAGGCTCAAGGATACTGAGGTAAACTCATCACAAACGCGAGCGTCCCCCTTGCTTGTCATGTACTGTTCAATAACGTCAGCAAAGTTTCGAATTAACAAGCAACCCGTAAGTCCTGAATCAAAAACTGCCACAATTGGCCGCTCAACTCTCCCTTTAGTAAAAGCTTGTAAGCTTTGTGAAGTTATAGAGACATCATCAAATGTAATTGATTCTACTAAAACAGCGTAATGATCAACAAAGTCCCCTACCGTTCTTAAATCAACAAGTTCCATAATAGATGACGTTGTAGTAGGAATCAATGATTGTGTTGATAATGTCAATTCACGAGAAGGTCGTCCATCAAGAGAAAAAGATTTGATTCGATACTGTTTGTTTGTATTATCATCGGAAGCATCGTCACTTATTATGCACTCTTGATCTAGAAAGGTAGGACGAGCCTCTGGAAAGCGTGGTATTCTGTTTGGATTATTATTCCGTATAAGACCAAGTAGTGCAAGAGGTTCATACGCACCTCCTCCAGTGGCTTCGTTTGTTAAAGCATCATCTAATACTCCTACAATTGCAGTAGATGAAGAGTCAGCAATTTGCAATCGATCATCTCGAAATGAAAACTTTCCCAACTTCCAATTGATATTACCCGTAACAGCACCATATACCTCTTCCGTAGGTGAGTACTTTGATTGAGATAGTAACAAACTAGAGTCGTCGTTTGCAGATGCGATATCCATCAACTGTTCAAGAATACCCTCAGGTTTATTGTTATCATCATTTGATGAAGGTAAGACCAAGTACGGAGAACCAGTATCAACTATTGCCTTGTATACTTCTAGTGATTTATCCGATGTAAATATTACTCTCACAGATAATGTCCCACCCGAGGATAATTCTAGTGGAAGTGTAATGGTTATTGGTATAGTATCTTTTAATTCATCCAATTGCAAATTGTTATTATCATGTGTTGGTATTGTTCTCAATGTTGACAACAAGTCCGTTTCTTTGGCAGATACTGAAGTAGCAGTACTCATTATCCCAACAGATGATATGGAAGATAAACATGCTCTACGGTCAAGTAGAGGAAGGTTGTTGATTTGCAATAATTCGATATCATCTCTTGATGCATATGTTTTGTGTTGATTCACATCATGTGCACTTGGAATAGTGAAAGCCGCTGATACTGATGATAACAACAAAGCATTGGCACTATATAATAATAGCAAATAGTATAGACATATCCACTCATGAAACATCACAGCCACCCAACATACTTACTATCTTACACTTCCAAATAACCAGGTTGATACTTAGACCCACATAAAACTAGAAGGAACCAGCCTTCACGCCAATAGTCAATAGTCAATCAATAGGCAGAAATAGGCAATCCTGCTTGAATATACTCACTACATATCAATATAAAGTATGTCTCGGCAACCCAAAAACAACAACGAAGGCGGCGGTGATAATCAACAACCATCAGCCCCATTTCAATCTCGATCAACCACACGCAATAACAGTACCAACAATACTATAAACAATACCAACAACAAAACAGTTACATACTATCAACCCTCTGTACATCAATTTACCTGCCGCGGTGCATTCCATTTACAACCCGACTCCTCTAACAACACTACCTCTAACTCCACCTCTTCAGAACGATCATCACCACCAATCACAAATGAAGAAGACTTACAAACTATAATTCAAGATACATTTATATGTAATGGTATACAAAGTAAATTACGTCATGTAAGTGATTATCCATTAGCTCCCAATAAAGATGTTGCTATACATTGGTTTGAGGGTAGTGGTAATATTGGTAATAATCCCAATGCCTCTATTGCCGGGGTTGGTGGACAGCATAATATGGGCAGTGTGACAGCTGATAGTTCACAACATGCTGACAAGGAGAATACTAAAGAAGGTACTAAAGGCAATACTGAAGTAATGGAATCAGTAGAGGTTGAACCAGACAGCACCTTCTCCTCATACGGCACTACACAAGTTAACATATTAACAATCAAAGAGATACCAGTTCAGTTACCAAAACATTTGCAAGATGTTAACACCAATAATAATCCATCTTCTTCTTTGGTAAATGATCCATTTGGTGGATTTGGTTCAATAAGTGACGGAGGTAGAATGGGTGGGATGTTAAATCCATTTGGTTCATTATTTGGTGACTTCTTTGGTAGCGGAGGTGGGAGTGTTGATCCATGGTCGAGTGGCCAACCCTCGGATGATGAACAACAGCAAGAGCAAGACGAAGGCGAAGGTGCATCAGACAATAGAAGAAGAAATCCATGGCTGAGTAAGGGATCATCATCCCGTTCAGTATCATCATCTACAAGAATGGAACGAGATGAGGAAGGTAAGCGTGTAGTTAAAACTATACAGACAACTACTGTAATTAATAATGGTAAGAAACGTACAGAGGTTGTTACTACTGAACGACACGTTGATGATGGTGGACGTGTTGAAACTAAGAAGGTTGTTACCTCGGATGATGATGGAGATGGTGGGGAGAAGAAGAAGAAACGTATTGATCCAACATCTGACCCCCTTCCCAAAGGGGCATTTAGAGTAGATCAGAAGAAAAGGCCAAACTGGCCCACGGAGCGAGCATTACCAGCCTCGGCACTAAACGTAGGCCTACCTCCTCATGCTCAAGAACAAGCATCATCGTCACCTGCAGAGGTTGCCGTAATTGCCACCGATTGTCTACTGGGTGTGTCTATATCAGATTCAGCCTCTGAAGATCCCGACAGTGCATTGCCCCCATCAAAGAAGAACAACAAGTCATCAACTAAGAAGAATGATAATAAAAGTGGATGGCGTAAGACGGAATATCTCTTCAAGTTAGGTCGTTTCATCCCTCCATTCATGCTTGTTGCAAAGTATTACAAGGATGAGGAAGAGGAACAACGACGTCGTACTGAAATGCAAAAGGAATACAACGAATTAACAAACAAATTGAAGAAGAATCGATGGGATAAATCAAGCGAACGTGATAAGGATGACGATAAAACAAAACCAAAATTAGAGTATGAAATGGAAGATAATGCCAAAACAACACAGGTAACAAATGACTTATCCGATATGTCATCACGTACCGAATATTATATGCAACGTATCTATGTACAAATGATTAAGAATATTGAAATGATGGAACATTTGGCAACCAATGTTATTTTGAAAGAAGATTTTCCAAAAAAGGTACATGTTCAGGGTAAGAAGATATATAATGAAATTGGGCCGACTGCCGAACGAACTGGAGAGTTGATGCAAAAAGTTTGGGATATGTGGATTGGTTATGCTAGTGGTAAAAGTGGTAGTGGTGGTGGATGGAGTAGTGGCGGTGGTGATAAATGATTAGAATTAGAGACGAACTAATTGAAGGATAGATGCCCAAGCTCACTTGCGTGTTGGTATCCTGCTTTCTAGACTGCATCGACACCTTAGAGTGAGAACTACTAGATTCTATGGACTGCTCACCTTGAGACAGCTTGAGACATCTTCCTAGCTAATCTTATGATTGTGTAATAGCTCATTATACTACTTAGTATTAGAACTACTTGAATCCATTCATCTCTCTAGGTAGTATATCATTTTGGCAAAAGATAAGGTAAAACATTCCCCACCAAGATGTTTGCCCCACAATTGATCCGATATTGTTGCCTTTCACTACGCTTTTGGCATCGATAAATGATATGTGACTTACTTACTTACTTACTTACTTACTTAGATACCTAGATGCTATTTGAATTTGTCCATTACTTCATGATCTGACCTCCTTCATTTGGGCAACGGATAGGAATGGCAAAAGGTATGGCAAGACATTCCGAATAACAATATCAGCCCCATTATTGACACGGCACTGATCCCTATAACTAACCTCACCATCAACTCTTGCCTTTTTGTTTCGACTCTCGTCAATCTTTGCCTTCCACAAAGCAAGTTCAAGTATTGAGGTCGCCTCTTTTGCCAATTCATACATATCAAGTCTGTCATACAGTGCTCTGGTATTTCTTTCTCTCATTGTTTCGTGACGAAAAGCGCCGATGCTATTCTCCAAGTCTATACGCCATTTCTTAATGCCCAATAAATCTAACCGTTTGGTAACACTGAGTCGGAGAAGATATCTGAACGTTTCTAGTTCAGTTCCTGGGGGCCGACTGAATACACTCATGTCTGACGCTGCCAATTGCAGTACAATACCTTGCATGTTATAATTATAGTCTGGGGATATGTGATGCTGTTTATTCATCAGCTTCTGAATGTTGGCCAGGGGTACATCACGCTTTGCCAATGTTAGGAGCATTCCCTTCCACTCAAATTCATACTCTGGATGGTTTGATTTGTAACTCTCCACTAACAAGTCCACAATGTCTGTAGGAGCGTTACACCATAGTGCATATAGTAATGGAATATCACCCGACTTGTCCTTCATTATTAGAGTCTCGGGATACTTATCAATCAATAACCGATACATTGCAATTGTTGGTTTGGTTGAGCATGCTAATATGTGAAGAGGAGTTATCCCCACACAGTCTTGTTGTCGACCCGTTGTGTTGAGCTGCCCAGGAGGTTTTGACGTCCAGGGATTGATTTCACGTTTGAGGGATTGCATTGTTAATTCACTATCGAAGTATGATTGGTAGTGACATATCTTGTGGATTGGTAACCCATCAAATCTGTGCTTCAAAGCAGCTAGCATTGTATCATAGCCTACATCAGGAAATGCACCCTCTAAATCAGTGCAATTCCCCAAGATGTCAGAACATACTTTACATTCTAATGGAAATGCAATGTTCCGAAGAGCACCTAGAACATTACTATGTCCAGGTCCAAAGTGGGCATAGCTGTCTTTAAACTGTTCAACAGTTTCTGCTAGTTCTAATGAGACCAAGCATGTATTATCCTCAAAAATACTAAAGTCTAAAACAGTTAATGGTGGTGTACGAAAGTGTGTGACGTTGCAATTCTTGAATGCCCTTGCTCGAATAATTTCTATAGAGTCAGGCATATATACCTCATTCAATCTCGTACAGCCTTCGAATGCTTCTTCCCCGATAACTTCTAATGTTGACGGTAGGTTGACTGATACTAAAGAATTGCATCTGCTAAATGCTTCAAGTCCAATTTCCTGAAGTCCTTCCGAAAATGTAACACTTGACAAACTATGGCACCAAAGGAATACTGCTTGTTCAATGGTTTCAACATTAGGAGGAATGTTGATTCTCTGAAGTGATCGACAATTAGAAAACGCCCACTTCCCCAATCTTTGAAGACCCTCTGGTAGTACAATCCCCTCTAGCTTTTCACAATGATCAAAAGAACTTTCACCAATATCTTCTACCGTAGAGGGAATAGTAATCTTCTTCAAGCTAATACACCTTTGAAATGCATAATCTCCAATTCTAATCAGCCCTTCCGGAAGCTCGACCTCTTCTAAATTTCGACGGCATTGAAATGCACAACGAGGGATGATGGCAACAGAAGGATCTACCCTAACATGAGAAACATCATCTGGTACTTCACCAACTCCATTGTATATGTATATCGTTTGTGTATTGTTCATGTTTTAACCCAATGACATATGATGTAGAAATTGCAAAGATGTTGTGTTTAGCTATACCACAATACTACTCCACTTTAATTGAAACCAATATGTTCTTTTGAATTATAATATGGCTGAAGAAGATGATTATCCTGTTCTCTCTTTTTTGTTGTGTTGGGTGCACCGAAGTTACTCCTAAAAAAATTAACCTTTATTTTTATATAAGAGATATACCTATATGGAGGTTGATGATTATTATTAGTAGAAACGACGAGGGGTACTGCAGAGTATTGTCATTTTATGATGGTTATGGGAGGTATGTGCAATAGAGGAGAAGTGCTTACATCACTTTACATCACTTTATCTACTCAAGAGTGACATCACAGCACAAGAGAGCGAGCTAAGAAAAGAAATAGTGTTAGTTTATTCCCATAAAGGAAGAGAGTGGTACGCTTATTGTCTTGGTTTGTATGTGCTTGTACTTTCTACTGTCTTATTATATATCAACTACCCTCATTAAACTTCAAGGCAACAGTTCTATTTTATCTTTAGTTTGTATATCACTGAACTGAGGTTCTGGAAGAACCATTCAGCCATGAACTTTTCGTATTTGCAAAAGCCCCCGCCTTGCCTTAAAACTCACTATGCTGCCGTGATCTATCAACTCGATCCTTAACCTTGACACTTTCCGGGAATAAATCCTCCAATTCCATACATCTACTTAATACAAATCCATTAGCCTTCTTAACTAAATTCGACTTCTCCACATCCTTAATATTCTTCTTTGTTGATAATATTTCTAACTTTCGTTTATATGCCTTTTGATTCTTACATTCATCTATTAGATATGTCGAATAGGAACGTTCGACCATTCGTTCGACTTGTGATAATTGATATCTATCACGTGCTACAGTCCGTAAAAATGAATCGGATACATAATATGGAATATCTTTCACTTTTGTTAAACGTGTTGATAATGGATTAACATGTGGTTTCACGGGTGTTAATGAAAAGTATCGATTACCTCCCGTAGCGCCGCCCATGCCATTACTATCACCTGGCATGTTAAAGAATGATAATGCCATGATTAATAATAGTGGTAGAAATTGTAATAACTGTCCCAATGGATGGTCAGGTTGTTGATTCTGTTGTTGTTGTCTTCTCCTTTGTTGCTGTTGTTGTCTCATATTGGCAGCACCAAATCCCGGCCCAAATCCAGAACTGTACACTCTAAATCCTGGTCCACCCATCCCACCCATTCCACCGCCCTGCATACCACCCCCGAAGAACATGTTAAATATATCCTCTGGACTAACCTCTTGTCCATGAAAGTGCATATTGGCACCACCACCTCTACGCATGCCACCCCCGCCACCACGATTGTCTGGATCTTCTTCACCACTCACATCATATATTCTACGTTTTTGTGTATCTGATAAAGTAGCGTAGGCTAATCCTACTGCCTTGAATGCTTCGTCTGCTTTTGGTGCTGAATTCTTATCTGGGTGTAATTTCAATGCTGTGGCCATTATGTGTGGGTGAGTGGGGCAGATGTGAGGGATGCATAAAATGTATTTATTAAAAAACCAAATGATATCTTACACCTAAAACACAATAGACGTACCTAACTTTCTATAAGCCTTCTTAATAGCAGAATCATCAGCATTCCTTTCAATACATAATACTTTATAATGTACTGATCGTCCTCCCGAACTTTTAGCTGTAAGTACTTTTGTTACTATTGATAATTGTTCTGTGGTATATTGCCGTCCATCGGCACCTACTGTACTTGTTGTTGAATGTGTTGAATTGTTTGGTAATGAGTTGGTGGATGATGATCTGGAGGTTGTACCGTTTGTTGCTGAGCGTGCTGATGAGTGTGTACTATTTCCGCCATTCGACTGACCATTACTACTAGTACTACTTGAAGTATTAGCATTGCGATTCTCACTTTCAGCAGCCAATTTACGCTCTGCCTGTCCTAATAATGCTTTAACGCCCGGTAGTGGGTATAGGTGTAAACTTTTATTAAACATTTTTATTGCTCGAGCATATTGATTTGATTTTAAAGCAGCGGCGCCGAGATCACGACATCGTGCTGCTTCTTCTTTATTAACCTCCATTGTTTTATATGCCGTTGGTATGTTTGTACTGAGTTGTTAGTTGCAATTTATGGCCGTTATTACTTCCTTCTATCCTCTAAGATAAATTAATGGTTATTTTTGGTATGCTTTTATTGAGCTGCTGTTGCAATGGAGGATTGATATGGACGTTAAATATTTACCGATTGCTTGCTACAGTCTTAGCAGTTAATTTTGTATGTTGTCAGTTCCAATAGAGGGATATGCCGCCGTTTATTTGCCTATTGCCATTTTATCATTGTTTGCGTGTGTGGTGGAAGTTTTCATGCAAATGAGAGAACTCTTTGGAGAGCTCAACTCTCATTCTCATAACAAACATCCATCATCTAAAATCACAACCGGCTGGGGTAGTAGGTTGATGGCATAGTACGTGGTGCCTCTATCGTACCTTTTAGTAGATTATTAATTAGTATATAGCATAAACAACAATACCTCATCCGTCTGCAAATTTTTCTGAGTCTTGGGTTTAGAGTCGGTGCACCTATTAATTACAACACAGCAAACTAAGAGAAAGGATAATCATCTTCTCTCTAACCATATTATAATACAAAAAGGTATATTGGCATCTGCTTCATACCAAAAGTGGAGTGGTACCGGGGCTACGAAATATTGCAGCTACTACCAAAATTCTAACAATTGTCGTTTTTCATTTTTTAACTCGGTTCTAACCCAATTTAAGCGAGATTTGTAGG
>Ga0214477_101467_pt1 | contig 11154 bp, 4 predicted proteins | sample M1_20Mar14CPVII9_FD_165058 | JGI IMG/M metagenome (GOLD analysis project Ga0214477, IMG submission 165058) | Marine eukaryotic communities from Monterey Bay, California, United States - M1_20Mar14CPVII9sort6BwellC16 | ecosystem: Environmental > Aquatic > Marine > Unclassified | place: USA...
TGAAAAAAGGATACCTACATTACATAATCTTATGATTGTGCGACAATTTGTCCTACTTTTTGAGGATACCGTGCATTTTTGCTACTAAAATCCACTAGATTGTCGCACTATTTTGGGTTATGTAGTCATACAGCAAGAAACAGGTCTCACCACGAAGCTTAAAATTTAGCGATATGCGTTGGATAATCTATCGCCAATTTTCTCAACGCATCTATCTTAAGATAAGGTATCTTAAGATACTTAAGATACTGTTAAGACTTTAAGATAGTACGGTAAGACTGTCTTAAGAGTACGGTCTTATAAGATACTTGAGGTGAGTTGCTCTTATTGCAATACGCAACTCTTCACGATACAACTTCATCTTGTCTATTGCAATATCATAATCCTTTGACGGATAGGTATGTCTACCATGCCTTAGATTTGTACAATGAGAAGATCACAACGCACAATAACATTCAACGCATATGTGATTGATGCTGCAGATGTAATGATAGAATTTACATAAAGTTGTGCATCAACTACCCTCTAGATAACTAGCTATGTATTGATAACGCCTTAATAGTCCATTATTTTATTTAATGACCCTGGCGTGGCGCAGTCTGTATATCAATCGCCCAGGGGAGTTCAATCTAGTTGAATGAACACATGATGTGCACTTTTTGATGGCCATCGATAATTTGACGCCTGAGCTCAAGTTTGCTCGGGCCGACGATTGTGACACCATCGACGAGCATCATGAGAGGTATCTACCTGGTTGATCTGTTGTTGCAATGGCATAGCCGCCGTGTTTGTCAACAACGCGTATTGCAATTTGCAATTGCAATTCACATGAAATCTCAACTCTCAACGCCAGCGGCAGCGGCTAACTTCAGTAGTGACGATTGCAATACGATCGAGGAGCATATATCATCGAGGCTATAACATGATCGATCTATTGCATTCACTTAGCCGACGATAGACTGTGCTTGCCACACATCATCATCCAGTATTTGTATTTAAGACAGTACATTTATCGTAAGTATCTTAAATGTTAAGACACTTACGTACGCAACTATCTTAAGATAGCTATCTTAAGAGTCTTAAGACAGATAGCGATGTTAAGACTTTTGGCGATAATATTTCAACGCTAATCGCCAAAATAAAAAAGCTTCGCGTGAGACCACTTTCTTGCAGTCATGAAATAAGGATACCATTCATACATATAAGCAATATATATTGCAGGCTTCAGGCTGCAGGCACAAATGGAAGAAGGTAATATTATATTAGAATATTGCTCGAATACTGCACTCACCACTTATACTATGATAATTCAATTTGCTATCTTTCAATTGGTGGTTCTCCATGACAGTGCAAATTGAAGTAGATAAGATCAGCGCCTAGCTGTTTCCCCCGTACTCTATCGATCCATCGTCGTCTCTAACTCCCTTCTTTATCATCTTTAGAAGTTAGGAATAATATCTTATCATCTTCGTCATATATATCTCGCTTGAGGTACATAGATATTCGGTGTATAATTGGGTTATTAATATTATAATTTGTTGAAGTATTAACATGGGAGACTTCCAACAGCACTTCTCACGTCCCGACACGGGTATCAATACAGTTGAGGGTAATGTAGCCGGATCTCGTGCCGCCGGATTATCGAAAAAACGTGCAGCTGAACAAGCAGAGTTTGAGGCCAAGGCTAAGAAGATTCGTGATGATGCTGATCGTCAAAAATTGGGGATTGATGCCAAGTTTGATACCAATACTAATGTTAGTAAAGAGGAACAAACGTTTAGATCTAAGACTGTTGGATTGGTATCTGCTGCAGATTTTAAAAAGGCCAGTGCCGAGGTATGCATATATGTTTGGATGTGTATACTTCTTTTACATGTATTATTGCAAAATATATCTCACATTAACTACTTTTATACATAGGTTGAGAAATCGAGGACTAAAAAGGGCGAGGGTATATTCGGAGAAGATGATGATGATGGAGGAGGTGAGGATGGTGTAGGCGGTGGTTCAGCATTATCAGAGAAGGAGCAAAAGAAGTTAGACAAGGAGCGTAAAAAAGCAAAGGTAAGTTTTAGAGTATTTGATCATATGATTTGATAGTACACAAACTGATCCCATCTCATCTCGTAGAAAAAGGCATTGAAAGAAAAGAAGAAACGAATGGCAGCACTAAGCTTTGGACATGACGAAGAAGTTGATGATGATCAAGAAGAGGATATTGATACAAAGACAGATTCAAAACCATCAAATAAAGATGTTGCAAACGAGATAAAGGCAAGCTTGACAAAGCCTACAAAGACAATAATGAAGAATCCAGATGTAAATACATCATTCTTACCCGATAAAGAACGTGAACAAAAGGCGATAGCAGAACGTGAACGATTACGAAAGGAATGGATTGATAGACAAAAGGCAATGAAGGAGGAGATACTTGAAATTACATACTCATATTGGGACGGCACAGGTCATCGTAGAACAGTTCAATGTAAGAAGGGTGATACAGTTGGTAGCTTTTTGGAGTTGGTCAGGAAAGATTTAGCCAAGGACTTTCGAGAAATGCAGAATGTATCATCGGATGCTCTTCTTTATGTGAAAGAAGATTTGATTATACCACAAGATATATCTTTCTATGATTTGATAGCAACACGAGCCCGTGGTAAATCTGGACCTTTATTTAACTTTGATGTACATGATGATATTAGGTTGGGGGCAGTTGATGCGAGAATAGAAAAGGATGAGAGTCATCCAGGCAAGGTTGTTGAACGGAGATGGTTTGATCGCAATAAACACATCTTTCCAGCATCGAGATGGGAGATATACGATCCAGCTAAAACCTACGGCAGCTACTCAATTCATGGAGGAGAAGTTAATAAAAAGAAGTGAAGATGACATATACACAAGAGCCATCTCATCACCTAAATTTAAGATTTGTTGATATGAAGCATACAACTATTTCACATCTAAACTATCCACTCATGCTATTTTTCAGCTCATCCTCAGGTTCTTTATAATCATCCCAAAATTCGAGAGATTTCTCAATGTGAGGGAATACAGTCTTAGCAAACAGGGGTATTATCCTGCCTAGCAATTGATAACTAGGCTGTACTACAAACTTTATAAATCCAACTTGAGATTGTTTCTAAATGTAAGAGAGAAAGATCAAGGTGTTAGTAAAGTAGCATAATCAAGTCTCACAGAATCAGCTTCTGCTTACCTTGTCGGTTGTCATACGATCACAGAGAAATGATACAGGCAGTGATAGAGATGTTTCTTTATCACCCTGTTTCCAACTTTCATCAAGTATCGCGTCCGCCCATTCATAAAACAATGGATATGGCTTGGCTGGGTTAGATATATCAGCTTGATGAAGGAGGAAACACAACATGTCTAATGATGGATCATGATTTACTCCATCGTTTGTATACGTTTGATACCACGCTTCTGGATCCTTGCCCGCGAGCATTTGTTGATGTATACCCATTTTCTTAAGCAAAGCGAAATGGTGAGTCATATCTGTTTCCAATACTGATCTAATGATGATTGTGCGAGCTTTGGCAAACTGTTCTTTGGTCAATCCACAGAATATGTCCACAGTAAACTCTCGTGTTTCACCCAACAGCTTTGAGAAGAACCATGTGATGCTATAGTTCTCAAGAACTGATACATCATTGTACTGAACTGCCATTTCAGAGTGAGAGTTGATTTGAAAGTTGTTATTAAGCCCTGGATGACAGACATCATGTATTACAGCCGCTACTAATATGGAGAAGAGTTCGAGAGGAGAAGGAGCGTATTCTTTACCCCCAAGTTGAAGCATTGTATTAAGTGTTTGCACAACATCAGCTGCATGTGTACTGTTGTGGTAGGGATTTGGAAGATAGGCAGCTTCTACTGTCCTTAGGAAGGAGCACAGTATTGGCATCTGAAAATTAAACTCGGTGGTAAAGTTGTAGCCACTTGTTGTCGTATCAGTATCTAGTTCCAAATCATACGCCATTGCTTGTTGTGAAAGGGGCGAGCCTAAGACTGCCCAACCAACTAGAAGCAACGGTGACCCATTGCACAGCTTTGCAACCTCTGTAATATTGTATTCCCAGCGTGAAAGTGCATCAAACGAAAGCATCTCGGCTAGTCTATGCTTTGTTTCATTGCTCATTGATGTCCACTCAACAGGAAGGAAGTGGCTATTCCCATTTTGAGTGTCCTTCTCCGAGAACGATGACTTCATCGCCCCGATTACACGATTAGCGCTCATGATCCTCTGCACTTGATCTTTCAAGCTGAGCTTTACATCACTACTCTTAACACCACCGTATTCCTTTAAGATAAATTGCGGTACATCTTCAATCATTAGCGATTTCAAGCGGCCATCGATCGAGGTATGTCTTCGTTCGTAACGGTGATTAATCTTATTAGGAGTCTGCGATTGGGACCCTGAACTGGAACCACCAGCCAGCTGTTCTCGTATTCTTTGCAGTCCTGATGTCTGATGTGCTGTAAGAGATAGATTGCCACTCAGAAGTGAATCGATGACTTCAATATTTTCTTCAATTTGATCAGACCCTAAAGATGATGAACTCTTCCTGAATCGATCATTAAAAACTGGCGGCCGCTGGTCCTCGAGTGTTCTAGCTCTGACAATCTCTGATTTACTTTTGGTTCTTACGGGTGTTGGTTTGCCCATCTTTATTGTGACTGGTGGTGCTTCCTCTTCATTCTTCGACGATGAGTGAGTTGTGTTGTCTTCATTATCATCATGAGACCCTTCAGTAAGCTGAGAAGCGACAGACAATCTACGCATTTCCGCGGAATGATCTTCAAATGAAACTCGTTTTGAAGTAGTTTGTAGGTCAGCTTCATCTTGAGCAGATAAAGCTTCTCCGTTCTGGGCTAATGTAGCTTCTTGGATTTCATTCTCGACATTGGCAGATGAGATTTGACCACTTTCTCGTCGAGCATTAACTTTCTTTTGACTCTGTTGTACAACACTTATCCAACACAGAACAACCCACAACTTTCGTTTAGCCCTCTGTATCCTTTGATACCGATCAAGTGCAATTTCAGCCTCATCCCAAGCTTGGGTACCCTTCTTCCTTCCTGAAAGGTCACTTTGGAACCCTTGTGGGTATTTCTTACTGATCTCTTCTATCCGTTCTCTTAATTCAGAGCCAGGAGGGTACCACGCATTAATACTAAGCTGGACATTGGGATGACAGCTACCAGTAAGTTTATCCCATAATGCCTTCCAGCCTTGATCATCACACAATACCCATTTAGGATTGAGAGGAAAGGTGAAACCAAGATCAATACACCCCGAAAGGAAGTCTTGAAGCTCCTTCAGTTTCATATACTTGTACTTGGCACCACCAAGATTGCCACCAATAACTAGAAATTCATCATCCAACTCTTGTGGGAAGTAGAAGTTAAAACATTCAGCACCATGCCGGACGGCACCAAAGTCTTCTAATCTTTGTACTGCAAATTTCATAATTGCATAACTTTTGGGGTCTCCAAATCCATACTTTGGCATCGCCACAGCAGCTTTTGCTTTTGGAGTCATCATTGACGTCCTCGATGACTTCTTCTTCATATAATCTAACCAACTTGCCGTCCAATTGTGGCTCTTCCCTTCTTTACAATCTTGTAAGATCGATTCTATATCATCTAGCATTTTGTGTACTAATCCCACCTGCTCTTCTGGTAAGGGAGTGCGAAATCTTACTCCACGTGTACCCAAGAGGAAACAATCAAAGTCAGATACCACCGGCATAACACGCCCATGCTCTTCATATGCCATTAGTAATGTCTGCGGCATCATCGGGTCAGGGTCTGGTTCGGATGGAGGAAGGTACGGATCGGTATACTGCCAAACAACAGCACGGGGAGTATCCTCTTCCCAATCCTCCTCATCTTTAATGGAGGCAAAGTTCATATCTTGAAATGATGCTCGAGATGGACGACCGGTATCATAAACAGAGCCGGGAGGTCGAGTAATATCACCTGCTCTCATTGTATATCCTTCCCAAAATAGACGTTTTGGCATGTCTAAACCAAAGCAGGCCGGCTCATAATCATCAATCTTAATAATTGTTGGTGATTCCATATCCCATTCACTGACTATCCGCAGTTGTTCCTCCTCCTCGCCGTCTAATGTCTTAATACTTCGAATAGATTGGAATGATGACAAGATAAATTTGACAGATTCGACTGAGTACCCACCTGCAGATTGAACTGAAGCAGATTCGTCACCTGTAACAGCAGCTTGAACTTCTGGCGGTGGTTGCGATGAGCACTGACTTCTCCTACTTGTAACTCGTTCACTCTTTTCAAGTCTCATAACAGCCTCGGCTACTTGTTCCATCATATCTGTCATAACGTCCGATAATATAGCATGCGCTTTATCGCGTGCCTCTCTCTTCTTGTAAAAAATACGTATCCGTCCATCACGTGGAAGTGTCCGGATCTTCGTCTTGTGTTCATCCTCATGTATTTGAAGGAAGGGTACATATGCACTTAGTTTGCCCTTCTTGGCTGATTTGCCTTTAATATCTAATCCTTTACCTGTACCCTGTCCTGTCATCATTTTTCGTATTGAATCTACACTAGTCGGTCTCCATACACTAAATACACTAGACCGTTGAAACATGGATAACAGTGGACTTAACAACTCTGGTTGGAATGCATTCACCTCCTCAATATTATCAGCTCCATCTCTGGCAATATCATCAAAAAACTCTTTAATGCAATACCGTGGATCACGTCGTTTTAATGATTTTAACCATTCTTCACACTTGGCCTGTGTCATCCAATCTAAAAATGCGGCTGATTCTATATCTAATCCCATTGTTAATTGTTTCGCATCAATATTATCTCGACGGTTACTCATACTTTTTCGTGTATCAGCAATTTGTGATGGACGTCTATTAGTTGCGTTATTTCGTTCTGACATGGGCGGCAGTGACTTGGCAAGGTTATTCCTATCCTGTGCTAAATGATGCATACTTTGTGACTGTTGTTGATGATTTCCACCAATAATCTTTGGACTCCATCGACTTGTCCGTCGTTTAATTGGCCCGACTACTGCCTCGAATGACTCTGAGAAGTGTGCATGCGCCGTCGACACTGATGTTGATGTTCCCTCGGAGATTCTATCTGCAAGTCTCTCAGATGCTGATGTTGCTTCAGATGACGTACTTCGTTTCATACTAGCCATTGATAACATCTTCTTCCAGCCTTTCTTTCTATGTTTTTTATTAGGTTTAACACCCCCCTCCCATGTTGTAGCACTATCACTACTTTCCATAGAGGAATTTCTTCGATAACTATTAACACTGTCATCTGTACGAGGCGCACCTGCACTAATCCCTGAATGGAAGTTACTTTCCGAATCACGTATTTGACTTATACGTTTCGATTTTATATTATTGCTTTCATCCTTATCATCTACACTAAATGATACTCTTTTACCATTACCATCTACTACTGCTTTATTTTTATCAAGAAAATCAGGCATATCTTCCATAACAGGGATATTATTCACATGATTTGTATGTCTATGTATATGTGATACTTGCTGTATATGGGAAACCCGGGCTTTGGTACGTTCACTACGTTTATCTGAATTACCAGGGAAGATATCATTATTGCTTTGAATGTTATTAGTTTGACGATGTATGATGTTTGAGATTTTAAGTTTGTCACTATCACTTATATCGATTTGCTCATTATTGTTGTTATCCTCACTCATATTTGCAATATATGTAGTTTGTGTTTCTTCTGCAAATTCTAATATATATTGGTATGGCGGTAGAAAAGCCAAGAGATATAGGGCCTGTATCCTCCAGAAGATAACAAAAAAGACAAAAGTGGGAGGATCTTAAAACATCCTTGAATATAAACGCCGACAACTTTTTACTGCAAAACAGCTGAAATATCGGCTACCCAAAGATCACGCCGTCACTGCAATATCTCTCTATATCTCCTCTATGCAATGCTAATACCGTGGATAGCATACTGGTACATTAGGTAGCATTATATTTGAGAGTAAATTTTGACAAAGAAAGAATGAACTGTCAAACTTTCTGCGAAGTTCATCTCTCTTCTCAATATTACAAGTGGAATATTCCCCCCTTTTTTATAATTACGATATCTATGCATGTCAGACAATACCTACAACTTAAGTTGTTATACATATTTGTTGATGTTTGAGTTGTATTGATATCCTATGATGGCTATAGTACTACATTATTATTTACTCATATCATTTGCTATACTATATATTATTACAATCGAGGTTCCGTCTGTGTTTGCATTTGCCGCTTCGTCTACGTCTACTACTACAACAACAACAACAACAACAAGTGATATCAACATGCCAACAATCAAGCCAAGTATAATCTATACTATTGCTGGCTCAGACTCTGGTGGCGGTGCTGGTATACAAGCAGATTTAAAAGCTATACATTCTATATCGAATGGCAAGTGTCATGGATGTTCAGCTATAACATGCTTAACATCACAAAACTCATGTGGAGTAACGAGTATTCATGCTCCACCCATTGACTTTCTTCGTGAACAACTATCAACCTTAGAAAGTGATTTATATCCCAATGCAGTTAAGATTGGTATGTTGGGTACGAAAGATTTAGCAGAGGAAGTAGGATCATGGTTAGCCAAACTTAAGGATACAAATAATAATGATAAGAAACCACCATTGATAGTAGTCGATCCAGTAATGATATCAACCTCAGGTACGAAATTGATTGATGATACAGCCAAAGCAGCAATGATTGAAAAGGTATTCCCATATGCTGATTTGGTTACACCAAATAAGTTTGAAGCGGAAGAGTTATTAGGTAGAAAGTTGACATCTCCCGAAGATGTAGAAGTGGGTGCTCGTGAGATATTAGCAATGGGACCACAGGCAGTATTGATAAAGGGTGGTCACTCCTTGTTAGAAGAGCAGGGAAAGAGTAGTAGTACAGTACCTTTATCATATGATGCTGATAATGTTTCAGTAGGTTATGCACAAGATTATCTATTACTTTCCAATGCCATGTCAGAAGAGGGTAAACCTGTCAAAGATCAACCACGTCTATGTGATGGTTCGAGAGGTGTATGGTTACGAAGTGATCGATATGATACAATCCACACACATGGTACGGGATGTACACTTTCATCTTCTATTGCTGCAGCATGGGCCATGGGACAACGAGAACGAGATGATACATCAATCAATAAAAGTGGTGAACAAATTATTGGTGCTCTTAGTTCCATGTATCTTGTCGATGCATGTTGTATTGCTAAAGCATATGTCAATGCAGGAATTGCTCGAGGAGTTCAACTTGGGAAAGGACCAGGACCAGTTGTTCACACTGGATTTCCAAACTCATACAAACGCTTCCCAACTATTGCATTAGATGCCAACTCGGCTTCTACACCAGCATTGCTTCCCATGCAATCATATCACAAGTCCAAATCATTAGATTCATCATCATCGGCTGTCACTCTTGGTAGAATATTACCAATTGTAGACACTGTAGAGTGGATTGAACGACTTGTATCCACCGATGGTATAACTGACATTCAGTTACGATTCAAGGATACAACAGACTATGCAACAATCTTAGATCGCATCCAACGAGCTCAAACTTTGTGTAAAACAAACGGTGTCCGATTATGGATAAATGATTATTGGAAGGCAGCTATCGAGGCAGGAGAGTGTTTTGGTATTCATTTAGGTCAAGAAGACATGGCCAAATGTGTACAAGATGGTGGTCTTGACTTGATCCGGTCTGCTGGGTTAGCATTTGGTGTATCGACACATTCTTATTCCGAGTTAGCAGCTGCATTGGGAGTACGACCTAGTTATATCAGCTTAGGCCCTGTGTTTGCAACTACAAGTAAAGATGTCAAGTTTGATCCACAAGGTTTAGAGACTGTACGTCAATGGCGAAGCTTAATGCCACCAGAGATACCCTTGGTTGCAATCGGCGGCATAGGAGATTCGAATGTAGCAAGAATTGTAAAAGAGGCGGGTGCCGAGTGCGTGGCTGTGATCGGGGCAGTTACAAAGGCAGATGATGTTGCTAAAGCTGTCAAGGATTTGAATGATGCTATGAGTTGATACAGAAATAAGTAATAACTTATATTACTAAATTTTAGAGATTCTTTATTCTCTACTTTAATGTCCAAACAAGCCCCGAATAGATTTGACTATCCACCACACAATAGAAGCAAAGATGAGATTTCTAGAGTCAGCAAGGAAGCGTAAATTGATACGATACTTGATCTTTTGATACCTTTGCATCTCATTATATTTCTTCAACAAAGCATCATCTTCATCGGCAGCGGCCTCTTCTTCAGCAGATAGTGAAGGTACCAAATCCAACTTTTGATTCAAATAGTTGGACAACTTGATAGTCAAATCCACCAAGATTGGAACTTCATAACTCTTGACACGTGATAACATCGGATCTCCAATGTAATGGCAATCTAGTGCGTTGCATTTGGCAAGTCCTGCATAGAGTTGTTGACGACCAAAGTCAGTCAACTTGCCATCTGATCCTCGTTCGGGAACTAACAAATTAGTAGAGGCGGCACCAGCAGTTGAAACTGTAGCCTTGGTACCATCCAAGCCAAGTAAACGCCACAATCCAAAACCACGAGATACCTTCACTTCCTCGGGCAATACTTGATAGTCAAGTGGTAGATTGACTAAGCTACGAACATGTGTCAATAAACTATCAAGAGCAGCCTCATCACTGCCCATCTTGCCCGTGAACAGTCCATTCAGCTTGGCCTCAAGTCGATCGAACACATCCATGGCTGCTTGTCTCTTTTGATGTTGACTAAACACCTCTTCCAACAGATTCGTTGCATCTTGTTGACAATTTGTCAATTTCCAATTAGTACTAGTTGGGGGACAGAACGGACCCATGTTAACACCATGTTGTGTAAACAACAGAGTACTCAATCCATCAGCTCGTGAATTCAATACACTATTCAATACATTCACAACTCCCTTGGAATAAACACGGAGTACACGTTGTACTAATGCCAATGAACGAGGATATTCAGAAGTATTTGAAAAGTCTAACTCGCGTGCTCGTTTTAAAAAGATCGAAAGCGGTACGGTGAAGTAATGTACATTAC
>Ga0214477_101471_pt1 | contig 11134 bp, 7 predicted proteins | sample M1_20Mar14CPVII9_FD_165058 | JGI IMG/M metagenome (GOLD analysis project Ga0214477, IMG submission 165058) | Marine eukaryotic communities from Monterey Bay, California, United States - M1_20Mar14CPVII9sort6BwellC16 | ecosystem: Environmental > Aquatic > Marine > Unclassified | place: USA...
CCTGTATACCATCATTTACCTCCGACTGAGTCACCTCATCACTCGGTCTAAGACTACTATCTGAATCTGGAATCGGTTGTCTACTATACCCAATTGCACTAAATGCCGCATCCAAGTTGGTATAATCAATACCGGGATTATTAAACTGAATGTTCAGCCCTGCCATTCTGTAAGCACCAGGTCTACTAATTTGACCCATTAATCCAATATGTGCCTGATCAATACCTATACCTGGAGTTTGCTGTACATGATTTTGCACATGATTGATAGCATCTTGTATTGCAGTATTATTATTGTTTTGACTATTGTATGCAGTAGTTATAGACGATAGAGTTGATATGGCATCAGAATGAGAATTCGTTGCCGCACCACCCCTATTAGGCGAGTTATCATTGTGACCAAATATGGTGTCCTCTGTGTCGTCTGTATCAATACTACTACGACGGTAGGCTGGTAGAAAATTGTGATCAACCTTTGACATCATAATATTTCTCTCACTTAATTTTTGGATTGCAAAAAACTTTTTCAATAAATTATAGTATATATAACGCGGTTTGGAGAGTATAAGTAGGAAGAATTAGAGTATAGTATACCAATGATGTGTCGAGTAGTTGGTTTGCCGCGGTCAGTAGGTTTTATTACAGTCAGATAAATAATATTTGTGTGTGTCACTTGCATTTTGAAGTTGAGGACCCTAGACAAAATTGTTTTCTCTTATATAATGAATATGTAGGTGCATCTACTCTAGCATCTGTATTATGGTAAAGAATATATGTTAATAAGGGTCGATATTTGCATTAGAATAGTTATTAAATAACTCTTTTTCAATTGGTGTTGGTCCTCTCTACGATATGTTTTGGCGATATAACTTTTTATGTGAGTAAATAAAGATGTCTGCCGACAGGCGCTGTTGGGCGGTGAATGGTCTTAGGCCATACCTCTTGATATAGATTATCATTCCCAAACTCAAGAAATTATCCTTTTAATACAAAATATACAAACATAATATATGTGGAGGATGAATCGAAGTCTTTTTTCCCTCTTTGTATTTATCAGTATGATAAGTCTTTGCAGCAAAGTGATGGCTTTTATACCACCAAGTAAATACCAATTGTTGTTGCGATCGATACCGCATCATAACTATCAAACCTACTATAGTGACGATCATACATACTTATCATGTCTCTATGCTCAGACTAACACTATATCATTTGATGAGATAAAAACAAAGGATATTGAAGAGCTACCAGTATACAACATTTTAGATAATGTAAGACATTCACTCGAGTTAAAGAACAATCTATTATTAGAGGCTTCTCCCGGTGCAGGGAAGACTACAGTTGTTCCTCTATTGGTATCTTCATTAGAATCAAATTCATCAAGTAATGATAAGGTATTAGTTGTTGAACCAAGAAGAATGGCTACTAGAAATGCTGCTCAGCGCATGTCTACATTAATAAATCAATCTGTCGGTGAATCGGTAGGCTATGCCATACGTGGTGAAAGTAAACAATCTTCACAAACGTCTGTATTAGTATGTACCGATGGTGTCTTACTGAACATGCTTCAAAAAGATCCAGAGCTGCTTGGTTATCACACAATTATATTAGATGAATATCACGAGCGAGGATTAGGGGTTGATACTTGTTTGGCGTTACTTCGGGAAATACAGTTGAATTATCGACCAGACTTGAAGATAGTTGTAATGAGTGCTACCCTTCTTGGAAGTACTTATAGTAATGATGAGGAGAATGAAGAAGAAACTACAGGTAAAAAACTTTCTAGACTATTGGGTGGAAACAACTTCTGTACAATCCTTCATAGTGAGGGAAGACAGTATCCTATATCAATACAATATTCAAGCAGATCAAGTCCTCGTCATGGTGCATTATTTCGTGACACAAAGCTGTTAGTTGAAACAATGGCTAATGCAATAGAAGACGGTTTACTTAAAGCACCCAATAAAGGAGATATTTTGGCTTTTCTTCCCGGGGCAAAGGAGATTCGACGAGTTGTACAAGAATTGAACGATCGTGGATTGAAAGATGTAGTTGTATATCCTCTGTATGGAGCACAACCAAAGTCTGATCAAGATAAAGCCATTTATAATGTTACAAGTACACCGCATCAAAGGCGAATTATCGTTTCATCCCCAATTGCCGAGGCTTCGTTGACCATTGAGGGAGTAACATGCGTAGTTGATTCTGGTTTACAAAGAGAGCCCAGGTATGACTCTAATACAGGGTTACCGCAACTAGTTACGGTTGCTTGCTCTCGAGATTCTGCTATACAAAGAGCAGGACGAGGAGGACGATTGATGGAAGGATACTGTATACGACTATACTCCGAGACAGAATTCGATAAGCTCGAGCAGCACTCTAAACCGGAGATAACTTCTACTGATTTAGTATCAACAACATTATTACTAACAGAATGGGGATGCACATCATATGATGATATTGAAGAGCTGCCCTTCTTGGATTTACCACCAAAAGATTCACTGACAAAAGCATATCAAATGTTGGTAGATTTGAATGCATTAGAGGAGTACAGGCTGGCAAATGATAGAAGAAAGAGATATAAGTTGACATCTCATGGGCAGTCAATATCAACATTATCGACACATCCAAGATTTGCTACTTCAATCGTAAAGGCCCTGGACAATGAAATATCGCTTGTAGCAGCAGTAACAGCCTCGGCACTCATTGATCAAGACCTTCTTATCAGAGGAAGAGAATCAAATCTAGCTCTCAATGTCCGAGATATCTTGAAGGAAGGACCACGGTCATATAATGGCAAACAATTGCTCAACTTTGCCTCTAGAATCAGCAAAGAAGCAATGTCGGCTGTAACAAAAGCATTGTCTGGAGAGATACAGCCCTCTAAAGTCTCAGAATGTGTAGGTGAAGCTCTGCAGCCAGGCTTTATTGACCTCGTTGCACAGCGCAGAGGTGATGCATCCTATGGTGGCTCATCATATATGTTATCTTTGGGTCAATCGGCTAGATTGGATGGCAAGCAGGATGAAGGAGAATATATTCTCGTAGTATCTACTTCAACTGGAGATGATCAAAAGATTAGAATAAGACAATATTGCAAGATTGACTTGAAGTCACTTCTTAATGTCGCGATCGAGAAAGAAGAAGTATACACTGTGGCAAGCAAAGGATATATAGTGAGAAAGAGGAGAGTAACAAAAGTTGGATCTCTTGTATTATCATCAACTCCACTGCCGTCACCAACATCAGACGAAGTAATAGAAGTTTTACTCGATGCAATCGATTCCATAGGTGAAGTGTCTTCCTTGTTGTCAATGCAACCAAAAAAGAATCTTGCTGAAATAGTTGAACTACGAAGTCGCATACAATTAGCACAGCAATGTTCTAGTGACGATGCTTGGCCACCTTGCTTTGCAAGTCTTGACTCAACTGAGAGTGGAAAGGGAACAATGGATGATGAGCAAATCCTTATTAATATGCTTGAGCCTTGGTTAGGAGCTGCAACGTCTCTCAAATCAATCGATATGTTGTCTATACTGAAATCTCAGCTGAGCCCCGATCAACAAAACCAACTCGATAGCTATTATCCAACAACAATTACAGCGCCAGATGGATCAAGTATACCAATTAGTTACAACACGGAAACTTCACCGATAGCATCGGCCAAACTACAGCAATTCTTTGGTCAATTAGAATCCCAGGTAGTTGGTCCGCCTAGTAACACCCTTCCTATATCACTCTCATTATTATCACCAGCTGGTAAACCATTGGCACAAACGACAGATTTGCCATTCTTCTGGACAGAGGTATATTCTTCTATAAGGACTGAGATGCGTGGTAAATATCCAAAGCATCCATGGCCTGAAGACCCTACAACTGCGGTGGCAACAAGAAAGACGAAGAAACAACAAGCTACAACATCACCAAGTAGTGAAGGTGAAGGTAGAGTTGACAAAAGAAAGGAGAAAAGTAAGAAGAGAAAGAAGAAGATGAGATAGGGCAAGATAGCATATCCATATAACATTTACTCATACTTAGAATACATGATACCAAATACTATTAAAACTAGATTAGGGACTACAAACTAACTATACAATGCAGAGAGGCGCAAGAGATCTAATTCTCATCTCAGATGACAGAACATATTATGAAAACATATACACACATCATGTGTTCTCTTTTTCTCCTCCTACTATGCAGCAGGCGGTGACTCCTTGCATGTCTCTCCCTCAAATATAGTGTCTACTGTCATATCATCATCGAGGCATGTGGTATCATATTCATCCATCTCTATCGATGCTAAACTATTCGAAGAACAAAATGTGTGAGATTCTTGAGAGATTGTAGACGTCTTCAATGTAGGAGCAAAGGACCATTCCTCCTGATTGGTAGCACTAATGGCAGTAGCAGTTTGCATCCATATCTTTTCTTGCTCTAGACTGCTGTTACCACTGACGAGTGGTGGAGGGGGGAGTATGCTTGATGACATTGATATGCTATCGTTAGATGATCGTCGGTGTGTATGATCAGAATCAGTGTGCCGTGAACGTCGGCTCTGTTGATATAGCTGTGCTAGCGTTATAGACCGGACTGAGGTTGGTGTGATAAGCGTCTCCTCGCTGTTTCTTTGACGATATGTAGGTGATGATGCCATATAGCCTTGATGTGCATCGGGAAGCTGTTGTTGTTGATCACAAGATGTGTTCTCCTCCTTCTTTCGCAAACCGTCGGCGTCTTGTAACCTACGAGCACTAATACCAACATTATCCGAACTAACTTGACGTGTACAGTTGGGTTTATCCATCATGTTATTATCACCTTCTCCTATGCCAGAAGAAGAATTAGTTGTCGATTTTGTTTCTTTGCAATTATTGTCATTTTTTTCTTCTTTAGAATCATCCTTTTGTTGATGACGGCTGCCAACTAATTGTTGGGCATCGCCGCCGCTTGATATTGAGTTACTGCTCATAATAGATGTCATCATATACTTGCGCTTTTCACAGTGATTGCAATATTATATAATAGCATTACAATTACAATTAGCCTGAGTTTAATTAGTTTTGTCTCCTCGATTTGATTGGATTGTAATCATTTTAAGCGAAGCTCTTTGTCGCAACGACAACAAATGTTGCCTAAGCATTTATTTGATATCCTGCCTTTCTCACAGACTGTAGTCATTCCGGTTTGGTCGCCAATAATTGATGCTATTGTTCCCGTATTTCTCAAACTTGGGCACAAGATTTGATGCTTATACGATTAGTTGGAGAAAGTCTATACCAGTTATTATATTCCATAAGGCTTGCGGGGTCATCATCCTTGTTGATGGGGTCATTATTAATAGGGGTGGTCGTTATCAGGCTCGTTGTTTTAGTGGGCAGGAAACAGGCTAGTGTTGTCATATCAATTTATTGACATAACAATTTATTGACAAAAGTGGAAGTAATACGAATTTGCATTGCAGCACTGTTGTTGGAAGTAGTATGAGCTCGTGGAAGTAGTATTTAGTATTATTATTATGAACTCCATAAGAAGCGGTCGGATAACAGCAGTAGGTACTCTTCTTGCAGTGACCGCAGTCTCATGTTATATAATGCATACTCGACATCGACGCAAGAAATCAAACAGTGATAATAAGCATGACAATTTGCCATCAACTACAGACGACCCCACTGATGATACTAATAGCAATAATGATATTGACGACAACAACAACTTTTACAAACAAATGGGAATATCTGAAGAAAATTTACCAACTCATATCCAAAGAGAAATATACAAAGAACGACAACGCAAAAAGAAGGAAATAATGATTAGTATGAAAACTCCCATGTATGATAATATATACATGTTAGATCAACACGGTGAGGTATTGTGTACGATATCTCAGAAGAAAGCAAACTGGTACATCCGTAAGAAAATTGGAAAGTGGTCAACATTAGTTAAGAAAGATAAAGACATCATTAATAGTAAGAATTGCAAGGAAGAAGGGGAAGAAGTGAAATGCATACAATTACTATTTGAACACAATAGAACAAACAAAAAGGGATCATCCGAAGAAGTATATTTAACAAGTGCAAAACAAAACATATGCGTGGCATGTGGTAGTGATGGATATCATATACGACATTACATTGTCCCATACTCCTATCGATCGCTGTTATCAAAGGAATACAAATCTCACATGTCTCATGATATAGTTATATTATGCCCCAATTGTCATGTTGAATGTGAAAGGTTTTCGAAAAGAAGAATGAAGGATATGGAAAATGACCTTAGAATAAAATTGGGTCCTGAGTATAATGTATCTCCTGTTATCGAAGACTCATATCTTGCAAACGTTAGAAGCTGTGCCATAGCATTAGCCAAATGGCAGGATAAAATGCCACAAGAAAAGGTTGATAGGTATGACTCAGTAGTACGAGAATATTTAGCAAGTATATGTACTAATGAAGAAGAAAAGAGTGAGATACTTAATACGAAAAAGGAACTAAACAAAGCACAATTACAAGCGGCATGTGGTGTAAAGTATCGTGTAAAGAATCCGAATTATATCCCCGGAGCCAATATAGTTGTACAATCATTACAACAAGATGATAAGGCTATTGAACAATTCATATTAGATTGGAGAAATCACTTTTTGGATACTGTGCAACCACGATTTATGCCAAATGGATGGAGAGTTGACAACCCTGTCGCTTGTGGAACAAGAAGTGATTGGGATGAAGACGATGCAAAGCTTGGAGCGAAGTCTTGGTTTGGCAATACTGCTTTTCTTTAATATCATATCTCAATCCTTAACTCCTAAGCACCGATCGCTCCATTCAAAGTAGTTGATAACATTGAAAGCCTATCACGCTTATGTTGTAAGTCTTTGAGAGCTGATAGACATATTTGACATTTAACTGTATGTGATGCATATCTGTCAAGTAGCTCTGACCGTGGACGATTGTCCTTATATGTATCAACACTATCACCCAAGGCAGTAGAGGCTGCATTTGTCTCCCCGACTTCTCTCGTCACTTCAGCAGCCTTGCTCAGCCATCTTCTAAATGCATTTACCATGATATCCGCTGCTGCCGGAGTATTATAATCTTTGTATGTCGCATTCGCTCGTCTCATTCTATCTCCCTGCTTGTTCAAAAAGATTCCATCACCATCAAATATTTGATGAGCAAGTAGATGTCCAAGATGAGGAGAGAATGCAGGGGACTTCTTCATACCAAAAAAATTCTTCACGACATTCAATTTGCTAACACTTCGTTGCATCAATCCACTGGGTCTGTACTCCTTTCCAGTCTCTTGAGATAAAAACTTCTCAAATGGAGTGAACAGGAACACACGGCTATTTCCTTCTGTTGTTGGACACATGAAGAGATTAATCTCATATGAGCCGAGTGGTAGCCCTTGATTCCGATGATACCTAATATGGGAAGGGTCGAAGAAAGCTAGTGTACTTGATGCTTTGCTGGGATCTGCTGCAGCCTGTACATCGGGATTGTACTTGAATGCTGCTACAATCTCGGGATCATGTTCTGCGGCATTCTCAACACGAGCTTGATACAATGGTAATGTCTTCCCTTCATTGTGTTGTATCTTTGCAGTATCAGCTTTGGCTGACTCTGTAAGCATCTCAAGTGGTACTGGTCTACCGTCAACTCTATTTAATGTCCCCACAGAATGATGACTGAATGGCAAATGAGATATATCTGCTAAATTCTCACCAAGTAATTCATAGCCGTACGGCAAGTCTCGTTGAAAGCCTCTGGCTGTACCTCCCATATCATCGAATCGTTGTAGTAGATTCGATATTGGTGGTTTATCATCTGAATTTGGTTTGGTATTAGTATCTGCCCAAACCCAAATCATACCAGCAGCAATTATAATAGGATATGATTGTACTGTACATTGTTTGTTGGTCTATCTTAGCTTTCTCATTTGATGCTTGAGGTATCCTATTACAACTCCCTTGTCCATCAAACTCCCACCCATGATATGCACATTGCAAACACGACGAGCCTGTTTTTGTGGCATTACTTACTATCCTACCCTCTGATAACGGTGCAAATCGGTGAGCACATTGATCATTTAGACAAGACCACTAAATAGAATGTTTAGGATACTTATGATGTGAGCAACGGATACGATATGGATGCATATCATATAATGTACGCAGTATCCACTTGATATTATACATTGTTGACTAACTTACTTCTTCTTTTGATATATCATACCACAGTACTAACTTCTTCTTCTTACCCAGCAGTTCAATTGCATTCGGTTTTGAGATATCTAACGCTGTTAGTAATGATACAGGCCACCAATTCTGAGTTAATGGTCGAATAATGTTATCATTGTCTTTAGTTGATGATGTAGCAGTAGAATCGATTGATGATGAAGTAGTAGAATCAGTTGATGTAGATGATATCTTAGTAGAACTGACGCTATTATCATAACATCTTGATAATGGTGCTGATATTAATGTTGGTTGCAAAGTGAGAAATGAACTAGCTCTTTTGATAGAGAGACCTATCAGTGTATATAATAACACTGCATGCATGCTAAAGTCTTTACTAAAGTGGACACTGCAATTATTCTGTTAACACACCTCTACATATCTCCTCCATCGATTGATCTATCTCATCTACAACTCTTTATGTCAAAATGATAGGATAGGATACCGGCACTCTCACAGCCACTAAAATGGCACACGTCATACAACAATCTAATGTATCTCAACAATTGACTATACATACAATATATACAAAACATACATCATAATAATAATCATGATTCCAACAACACTTGCTCGCCAAACAGTCTCAAAGACTCTAATTGCATCGACAACCAAACGCTCCATCTCAGCAACAACACCAACACTATTAGCCGACGTATCAGTTGAGCACGGTCGTGGTGATTGGAAAACATACGGAGATATCACCTCCTACCAACCGGGCAAATTCCAAGTTAAAACATATAACAAAATCTCACCACTTGGATTACAAAAATTCCCAAATGTACAATACGATATCAAAGAGGGTGACGAGGCAGCTAATGCACATGCTATATTACTAAGGTCACATAAGTTGCAAGAGGAGGAAGTACCCCATACTGTTCGTGCTATCGCCCGTTGTGGTGCCGGTACGAATAATGTCCCTGTAGCTCGAATGACTGAGCTGGGTATCCCCGTATTTAATACACCCGGTGCTAATGCCAATGCAGTGAAAGAGTTAGTATTAGCTGGTATGTTACTTGGATCACGACGTATCGTTGGTGGTATTAATCATATGACATCATTAGGTGAACAAGGTCTTGCCAAGGAACGTGTTGAAAAGGATAAGGCATTATTCGGTGGACGTGAAATTAAGGGTAAGACATTGGCAGTTATTGGATTAGGACATATCGGTGCCTCTACTGCACGTGATGCTGAACATCTTGGTATGAATGTTGTCGGATATGATCCAATGTTATCAATTGAGAATGCATTAAAGTTACCACGAAGTATTTCATTAAGTGATAGTATGTGCAATGCTGTTAGGGATGCTGATTATATTTCAATAAATATCCCATATATTAAGGGTGAGGGTGGTACACATGGTATTATTGGAAAGGATGTCGTTGGTAGTTTCAAGTCAGGTGCTGTTTTGTTAAACTTTGCTCGTGGTGAGTTGGTTGATAGTGAAGCTTTGAAGGAACATTTGGATGGCAATGATGGAAGGTGAGTTTTTATAGACAAGTTGTGCATATCTTTGTGTCTGTTTTGTCTCTTGTTGTAATATGTCATATTTGATTACTCAACTCATCATCAACATATCTTATTCAACAACACAAAAATCATATCACAGGTATATCTCCGACTTCCCCGATGATCTTCTATGGGATCACAACAACTCTGTAATCCTTCCTCATCTTGGTGCATCAACCTACGAGGCTGAAGACGCCGCCGCATCCATGGCAGCTGAAACCATCCGTGACTTCCTCGAAACTGGAACGATTCGTAACTCGGTCAACTTCCCAGCCACATCGCTATCACAGGCACCAGAGAACTCCATCCGATTCACAGTTGTTACCAAGAACACTCCCGGTATGCTTGCACACATCTCTGAGGTATTCGCTGCTGGAAAATTGAACATTCTGCAACAGATTAATCAAAGTCGTGGTGATGTGGCATACAATGTTGTTGATGTTGATATCTCTGGTCATGATAGTATTGTTGACTTTAAGGGCGTACAGGAGAAGATTACTATGTTAGATGGAGTATTGAGTAGCCGAGTTATCTATGGTGTACCAGGTACTGGATATGCTAAGAATTTGGAAGGTGATTACTTTGTGTAAATGAAAAAGAGACCGAGGTGATGTATGTGTCTGTGGTGATCTTTGATGACATTCTGATCAGAGAGTAAACAGTCGATATCTTAAACAGTATAGCTTGAAAATGTTGACTCAATTGTTTCCAAAGTACTAGTATCTATCTTTAGCTCTTTTAAATGAAAACGATTCCTCTGGTAGTGGGGTTATAGCTCTTAGCTCATCGTGCCCTGTCAGTGAAAACTGGGATTTATTCTATGTACCCTTTCTTTCATTGGTCGTGGTCGGGTGAGACTGTTTTAAAAGGAGTTTCACCAGTAACATGAAAACTAAAGATTGATTTTAGAAGACTAATTTCGTGTGTTATTATCGACAAAGTGTTGATGGTGTTGCAATTAAACTTGCAGCTTTCCAATTCTTTGTATTAGGAGGATATTATATATCAACCAACAACGAAGAAGATACGGTAGACGGTATGTCAAGAGTTGTCATTGAAAGATACGCATACCTTCTAGAGAATCCTTTTTCTCCACATCAATCATAATAACATTGCAATCTGAGTTGTTTATCAACATACCTCTAGGAATAGGTAGATACTCGATAACTTGTTAAAGTATGAGCTGTGCAAGCTCTTTAGATGACGATGATGATAGGCTTCTATTCAAAGAACAGCAAATGGCCGATGAGTTGGTAGAAAAGATTATATCTATTAAGCATAATCAAAGATCAATTACAAGCTTTGAGATATATTTTCCTCAATACCAAAGCACCATCTCCTTGCAAAGACTTGGAGATATCCTCCGGCGCAATACACGCGTGAAGACATTAGT
>Ga0214477_101473_pt1 | contig 11108 bp, 7 predicted proteins | sample M1_20Mar14CPVII9_FD_165058 | JGI IMG/M metagenome (GOLD analysis project Ga0214477, IMG submission 165058) | Marine eukaryotic communities from Monterey Bay, California, United States - M1_20Mar14CPVII9sort6BwellC16 | ecosystem: Environmental > Aquatic > Marine > Unclassified | place: USA...
AATGTTGAAGTTCGATGAGAAGATCCAAGAGGCGGTTGAATCATTACGTAAATCATACAAAAAATTAGTCAATATGGGAGATGGTGCTATTCGAGGTGCGTCGGCAATGGCATTGCTAAATTATGCTACCACCAAAGAGGAGAAACGTGCTTGGGATTCTGGACAACAAAAACGATCCACTCGACGGGGTCAACGGTCTCTCATGGATCCAAAAGCATCGGAGTGCCTACGAATGGTAGTACAAACATTTGCTCGAGCTTCGTTGAATGCCTTCCGAACAACTTATGGGTTAGAAATCATCGATTCAAATCTATTCTGCACTTCTATTATATTATTGGATATGTGCTTCATTGCATTTGATAATCCCGGCAATACCGAGTCTGGGTATAAGAAACAAGTGGAAACGATTGCAAACAATTTGCATCTTGGAGAATGTGCTGCTGACTTGAAGGCCAAGTTAGAAGGAGATCTAGGACTAGCGAAACGAGTGCTTGTCTTTGCTGTAAGCTCAATCAAGTTCATGTTTCATGCACTTCACTATCAAGCCGAGAAGGGTGTTAACCACAAGCCGTTGCCTTTCATTGTATTCTCGTCGTATCCCGACAAGTATTGGTTCAAGGGCAGGTTGGGGGACGTCGCTCGTAGTCTCATACATAAAATGGGTACAATGTATCATCCCGACTTCTGTCTCCGCAAGTTTGGACGGGCATTGTCCGCTGATACCATCAAGGGAGTGAACAAGATTCTCTTTAAATTCTACAGTCAAGTGAAGGAGGTAAGAGGGGCAATGAAATCAGCAGCAGTTGGTGGAGGTGAGGAGGAGAGTATTATTGATGATACTGAACCGGTTCATCAGATATTTGAACGAGTAGACACGCCATTGACTGAAGAAGAGCGTCAATACGAGATTGAGCTGATGAAACAAGGTAGAATAAAGGGTGGGGAAGCATCGGCTCTTCTCCTAAATTTGGGGAAAGCCATTGAGAAGAATGGGTCTGTATCTGAAGATGATTGGGGGAATTGGGATTTATCTGACGAGGATTGGGATATATTTAACAATCTGTTAGAAAAGAAATACAGGGGCAAAATGCAGAGACTAATTGAAGTCATGAAGAATCGGTTGAATAGTTGGACAGTGTGTCAAAATGTGAGACGCTTGAGGATTGCATTCATGGACAAATCAACTACAATTTCACCCGAAGGGTACAACCAACTTGACAATGAAGATAAGGATTTATTCGATGCAACAATAAAGATGGAATTAGCTGACGGAACTGCAATTACCAAGAATAAATTATATGAAATGATTGCGGCATCAGCACAGGGTTGGTCATTCTGCATCAAATTACCTCGATTGATTAGTATAATGGTACGTACAGCAAAGGGAAGTAACATATCCGTCGAATCACAATCTGATGTCTTCACAATGGAGGTATATAATGCAATGTCTGAAGAAGATGATCAAGAATTTACTTCAATTGCATCAGAAATGAAACTGAAGAGTACCAATGGGCAGCCTGTTGATATACCAACTCTCCTTGAGAAGATGCGTAGCTTTCATAATGGTGAGTACAATGAAAAGGTATTAGATGGTCACATTGGCAAATGCAAGCAAATCATGAAGGAGAACAACGAAGGAAAGTGGTACATTCCAGGTTGTAAGGGTGACAATCAATCAACATACAGTTTCATCTGGTTAATCCGTGATTTAGAATCTGGTGATTATGGGTATTGGAAGGTACAAGCTTTTGCTGATGCAGGTGTTGATTTGTCTAAATGGGAACAATCTCTTAATGTCGACATTAAGGAGGAGGAAAAGGATAAGAAAACGGCACCAATGCGCGAGGAGAGGAGGGCAGTTAAATCAAGGGAGAAGAAGAAGGTTGTTACCAAGAAGACTTGAAAGAATAACATAGATATTCATCTATAACATTATCCCATCATCTCAACACTACTCTCAACAACTACTTCTTTATAATAATTCACTCGAATAGTTCATCCACACTCTCCGCATCTTCTTCAAAAAAAAGTGCATCAAGTAGATCCTCTGTCTCTTCATCCTCTCCAAGAGAACGAATGTATTCAATGTTCCACTTTCCCTCCCTCACGTAATACTCACGTAGAGTATAACCATTACCAAAGAAAGAGTTCTTGCCACCCTTTTCTAAACAATCCTTCTTGTAGAATCTCAATGGCATGCGCTTTACTGCATCTCGCTTCTCTTTTGATGTACCAACTTGCCAGCTTGGATTGGTTGATGCCTCCTTGAAGTCATTATCACAGATGAGTGCAGTTCTGAGACGAGCCTCCCTTGAATTACCACTACTTGCTTCGATTAACATGGTAGTAGCAAAATCAGCAACATTTGATGTCTCCTTATCAGCAGGGGTCTCCTCAATCTCAATTGCTTGAAACACTAACTGATCACCATTCTTCAATTTCTCACGAGAGACCTGAGGCTCCTTTCCTTCTCTCAGAAGACGTTTAGCTTCAGCACTTTGAGGATCTAACGTATGCTCAACTGGTGAGCAAATGTCAGTATGCCACCCAGCAAGTACAGCCATGAGAACCTTGAAGGGTATTGCACCTCTAGTTCGAATTGCCTTCTTTTCATTTTTGTAAGCAATACCACGCCTATTATCTCCACCATTCTTGAAGTCTACGGCATACTTGGCAGTAGAAGCAACGCTTAGTTCATTTTTACGCCTTTGAGATGAACGACCATCAACACCGGTGGTGCTACTCTTCCTCTTGGTGGTAGAGTTGTTAGTCGTACCAGCAACATTAGTCTTGGTGGTGGCCAATGCCGTCTTATCCTTGGCAGCACGAGGGATGGACTTTCGTGTATTTGTTGTTGATGCTTCAGTGGTGGTGGTTAATGCTTGATTGGATGTGGACAATGCCGTGTCCTCCTTATTCTTAGTAGCACTTCGAGTATTTGGTTTGTTCGTGGTAGAAGAGTTGGCAGCCTTGACAGCACGCGTGAGGTAATGGCTACGCGTCGACGTCTTGTTGACAGCCCGCTCGTTCTCAATCTCCTCCAGTTTCTTTTTAATAGCATCTCTGGACTCGCTCATCGTTGTTGTTGTTGTTGGTATTAATAAAGGGTATTGAGTTGTTGTGATGATGATAAATTGTGATGAGATTGAGTCGAACATTTTTATTTTAGCGACATAGATTTTTCATTCGTGCCATCCAACTCGCACATCCTTTGCAGGAAACACAGTGTCGATTTGCACGACCTGTTGACATGGAACTGAAGAAGAACAAAAAGATTGATGCAAAGAAGAAGGAAGGTGTTGTTAGTAAGGCTGTCAGAGAAGATAAAACATCAACAACCAAGACAAACCAAGTGTGCAAGTTTTTCGCAAAGACAGGTAGCTGTAAGAAGGGGGATAAGTGTGAATTTAGTCATGAGAAAGGGGGAGACAATGTTAAGAAAGCTGCTGCCCCAGTTAAAACTCAGAAGAAAGTGACGCCGTCAGCAGATGAAGAAACAAAAGACGAGTCCGATAAGAGCAGCAGTGGTAGTTCTAGTAGTGATAGCTCTAGTAATAGCTCTAGTGATAGTAGTAGTGATAGTGATGATGATAATGGAGTTGGGGCGAGTACAACTAATGTCAAAGAAGATGACAGTGACGACAGTGATAGCTCATCCATGATGAAAGCGAGTGAGATTAATACTTAAATAAATAAGATAAGAGCGCTAAGTTAAGAAGCTAAGAATTGAGTGTGATACTATGTAATACTTCACACAAATATTGAGTGTTTACTATCGAATATTTAAGCTACAGGTGCTGCTTCTTCTACCACAGGTGGAGTAAATTTGGTCTCTTTCACCTCCTCCCAAGAGGAAATTGCCTCATCACATCTCTGACAAACATCAGGGCCATGATTTGTATGTGTTCCAACTTCTTTATCATAGAACCAGCATCGTCCACACTTTGTGCCCTCCGCCTTTGTTACACCAATTGTACATCCACTAAGTTCTCCTTTGGCAGTATAAGCATCATCACATGAGCTTGTTACTTCATCTTCCAAGTCTACAATGTTTACCTGTGAAATCATTAATGCAGTACGGAGCTCATCTACACCATTCGTTTTTACACTTGGGGAGATGAGGCTCTTGTCACCATCTAGCTCATCCAATACCTTCCTAATGTTTTCATCCGAGGTATAAATGTAGGCGGCTGAGTCTAAAGATGCACCCACTAACTTGTCTTGACGAGCAAGCTCCAAAACTTGGTTGACATCTGTTCTTACATCACGAACCAAGTTCCACTTTTCTGTATCAAATGCTGGGTAAGATGTGAGCTCCTTCGAGATACCTCCTTCAAACACCGACGAATTATCATCATCGGCTTTGTATGGAAGATTTTGCCAAATATCCTCTGCCATGTGTGGTAAGATTGGTGCTATTGACTTGGCAAATCCTTCAAGTAAAGCATGGATAACAGTTTGACAGCTCCTTCTACGCGCATCATTGACAGCAGAGATATAAAGTCGGTCTTTGGCTACATCCAAATAAAAGTTGGACAAGTCAGCGGTAGCAAAACGTAAGACCTCATTCGTTGCGCGGCTGAATTGGTACTTTGAGAGAGCATCATCTACCTCATTAAGTGATTGAGACATGGTACCCAGCATCCATTTATCCATTGATGGCAAATCTTCATATGCTACAGCATCTGTTTTAGGATCATAATCAGCCAAGTTTCCAATAAGATAACGAGCAGTGTTGCGCAGTTTGCGATATGACTCAAACGTTTGCTTGATAATGTTGGCTCCGACTCTGACATCACTAGCATAATCAACCGACGCTACCCACAAACGCAATACGTCAGCACCATAGGCTGGCTCGAGCTTCTTATTGTTTCCGCCCTCAATGACCTGCAATGGATTCACAACATTGCCTAGACTCTTTGACATTTTGAAACCCTTCTCATCAAGTACAAAGCCATGTGTTAAGACTGCCTTGTATGGGGCCTGTCCTTTATTAGCCGCAACAGATGTTAACAAACTAGACTGGAACCATCCTCTGTGTTGATCACTACCCTCCAAGTATACATCGGCAGGGTAACTCAAACCCAATTCCTTTTCTGCACGCTCCTGTACCACACCTGCCCAGGAGGTACCTGAATCGAACCACACATCCATTGTATCTGTTCCCTTCATCCACTTGTCAGCTTCTGCCTTATACTTTTCTGGAAGTAGATCAACCTCATCCATCTTCCACCAGGCATCAGTGCCATGTTCTGCGACAATAGATTGTATATGATTCAGGGTATCTTCATTTAGAAGAACTTCAGTACCTCCAGTCTCCCTATCATAAAATACTGGAATTGGAACTCCCCACGAACGTTGACGAGAGATGCACCAGTCTCCTCGAGTTTCAATAAATGAGTTGATACGGTTTTTGCCAACATCTGGAATCCACTGAACTGTATCGACAGCCTTCAAGGCGTCCTCACGAAATCCCTCAACTGAAGCAAACCACTGGGCAGTTGCTCTGAAAATTGTAGGTTTCTTCGTCCTCCAATCATATGGATACTTGTGTCCGTAATCCTCAGCTCGGATTAACGCTCCAGCTTCCTCCAAAGCTTCAATTACTGCAGTATTTCCCTCTCCCAAGACACTTTTTCCAACCAAATCGTCACCGACAACAGTTGAAGAACCTGCCTCAATAGTAAACTTACCAACATCATCTACAGGACTGAGTAGTTCTAATCCATTCTTCATTCCAGTAAGATAATCCTCTTGTCCGTGTCCAGGAGCAGTGTGCACAAGTCCGGTACCAGATTCAGTGGTAATGTAATCACCTCCCGCAAGAACAGGCGATGTACGTTCATACAGAGGATGTTGATACGTAGATCCAACGAGAGCAGATCCAGGGAAGGTAGCGATTACTTCCAACTTTTCTCCTTCTGGAAGCTCAAATTTAGACTGTGGTATCATATAGATTGTGAGACCAACACAACACAGCTTCCAAACAATTAGATATATGCAAGTTTACTCACCTCTAAAGTATTAACCAATCCTGTTGCAACCAATAACTTGGACTTTCCATCCAACACGCTTGCATGCGCATCTACGATACAATACTCCAAGTCTGGATTAATCGCCACCGCCAAATTTGCTGGTATAGTCCAAGGAGTTGTAGTCCAAATTGCCACCTTCAACTTTTCATCTCCATTAATATGTTCCTTCAACTCATCAGAAGGACTTACTACATCCAAAGCTACATATATAGATTTACTAACATGTCCTTCAGGGTATTCTAACTCAGCCTCGGCTAATGCAGTACGACTCGATGGACTCCAATGAACAGGCTTGCGTCCTCGAAAGATATATCCCGATTTGTACATTTCACCAAATACACGAATTTGTGCAGCTTCATATTCAGGCAATAGAGTCATGTATGGATTACTGAAATCACCAATAACACCATAACGTTGGAATGATTCACTCTGTTTCTCAACAGTATCCTTTGCAAAGATTGCAGCCTTCTCGCGTAATGTAATGGGAGTTAATGCCTGACGTTCTTTTGATTTCATCGTTTGTAATACCTTCAATTCGATCGGTAAGCCGTGACAATCCCATCCGGGAACATAGTGTACTTGTTTACCCTTGAGCATTTGATGTCTATTGATAAAATCTTTGAGTAATTTGTTTAATGCATGACCAATGTGTAAATCCCCATTTGCATACGGAGGGCCATCATGTAATACAAATCGCTCGGCACCTTGAGATGCAGCATCTGAAGATAACTTTGAGTATAAATCAGTAGATTTCCAATACTCTTGTAATTCAGGTTCGCGTTTAATAGCATTAGCACGTTGAGAGAAGTCAGTTTCAGGAAGTAGAATAGTCTCTGCATATATATTTTTTGGTTTCTTTGCTCTTCCTCTACCGCCGCCGCCACCGCCTCCTTTTTGACCACCCTTTTGGGCCTGCAATGATGAAATTGAAGATGATATCGATCGTCGAGTAAGTTGTGCAACTGGTGATAATTGGAAGGATGTAACCAACTTCCTCTCAAGAGTGATGGCAAGAAGAAGAGATGACATCATAAGATATGTACTTTTTGATTTCATAACCATTTTTTAATCAACCACCGCCGCCGCCGTCAATACTATACTAATGCACTACAAATCTATACACCACTCAAGCACGATAGTGGTCTCTTATATCGTCAGTATGGCAGACCTACCAGAGTAATTGTATATATATTATTAGACGATGACGATTGAGTGTGCAGTGATAATGAGTAAGTGCAGTTTTCATTTTGAAACTCCTTTCAAGTAGAGAATGGAGCTCATCTCCTAATAAGTTACGATCATCGATACATACATCTGCTCATCTATGTTTAGTATCGTAGTTATATACAATAATTCTAAATTGGAGGCTTCCACGATGTCTCATTTGTATCCTTGTTCCAATAATATGGATGGCCTGCATCAGTCAAACACTTTTGCCAAGGTTTAGGAAACAGTTCAAGTCCAGGAACAGCATCACCCATCTCCTTCAACTCTTTACCATCATTATCTTTCATATCATCAAACCTTGGTATGTCACCCCATGGAATACGTCCTTCCCAGAAGTAATCATCCGGCACTCCCTCCAATAGATTGACATGTTGATATTCTACATACATTGTTAGTCTCTTTATTAGATCATTGTATGCCTCCTCATCTTTATTCAGTATGTACATCCAATTTACTCCTGCTAATTCTTCGAACCGCTTCTTATCATCATCTTTAAATTCTTGGAAGGAATGATCATAATGTGTACATTGTAAGAAGGTAAGTTGTTGTGCATCCTTTAGATGTTTGTTTACTGTAAGTTCATTCACTCCTTCTGCACGGATTCGTGCTCGTGTATCATTCCATAGAATGTCAAATAGCTCCTCCTATTTATTATCATATCATGTATTGCAAAATGATTTATAGTAAGTTTAGCACCACTACTGCATAACATAATTGCTGATCAAACATATACTATAAATTATGAACATACCTGAACTAACAATGCAAGATGTGAATCAACTCTATCGGCTAGTAGTCGTTTGTGTAGAAACCAAACATGCATGGTGAGAAGAGCATGTCTTGGTCGGAATTCATATGGTATTCTTGCCTCTGTGAACCATCGACTGTGTGTTTTAATAGATAGTAGAAGCACAAATTAGATATAATTATGCATATTAAATATTATGATCACATCATAATATGTCAACATTGAGTGATGAACATTTTTCATTGCAAAAACTATAATCAATAGATAACTCACGGATCACTAGCTCTATATTGAGCAGCACGAAACAATCGTTCACCTAATACAATACGCTTCTTCTGTCCCTCAAATGAGTACTTATCCCATAGTTTACTAAAGATACTTTTATTTCTCTCTTCTTCACCAATGGTTTGATCTGTAGTTATATTACCCGGTTGTGAATATTCAGCAGATGAAGATGTAGTAGAAGAGAGGTGCCGCAATGCAGTTTGTTGTTTGTTGAAGGCATCATTACCATTACAATTATGATGGAGATGAGTCAGATTATTGATGTTGGCATTGTGGTAGATGGTATTGGTAGAACTGGCGGTGACGGCGGTGGCCTTTGTTGCAACAGAAGACAAATGATGAAGTTGAGCAGATCGTCGACATATAGTGTCCAGCCCTCGCCTTCCTATGGTAGATGCTATACAAAGCGCCATGGTGAAGATTGTCCTTTTGCTTCACTATTTTGGAGTGAGGTAGACGATGCAAGACGCCAAAAGCTTACATCGTTTCAAGATGAAATGTTGAGTGAGGGATTATTACACGTAAACACTGACGTATAGTAGTTACAAATCAATACCAGCTATTTAAGTGTGATAACGGCGGATAGAGATAATAAACAGGCACATATATCATCAATACCATCAACTAAAGAAGTATATTATTCTGTATCATTTGAGATAGTGCGGTAGTTCCACTCGATATTTATTTAGATATTCATATCAATAAAATGAGTTGTCAAAAACAGATCAACTCAGATAATATTAATATGTCAGTCAGAAGAATAATGTCAATACGGAGCTGTTGTTTAAGTTTGATATTAGTTGCAACTATATCACTGCAAATAGATTGTACAATGGCGTTCTCAAATTCTCCGAGGTCGTTTGTTACAACACATCATCATCATAGAACATCTGAATGCAAGATAAGACCTTCAAATAATATGTGTATGTCAAGTGACGATGATTCAAACTGCAATGAATACCAACAACAGCAATCCAATAATAATAAACCACAAAAAGTTACAGGTCGTAAGCGTGCAATAGTACGAAAATATGGTAAAGCTATAGCCATATCGACCACATTACTCTACGGACCAATGGCATGTCTGCCATCTACTCGTCGTATAACTTCCACCACGGCTCATGCTGCTGCATCAACTACTGCTACAGCTACTACCGATAGTTACAACTTTAAAGACTTTAAGGATATGAAGGGTAAATTAAGTTTAGCACCGGGTGCAAATGTACAAGTATATGAAGAAGTATTAGCAAAGGTTGAAGTGGAAGGGGAGGAGGCATTAAAAGATAGCAAATATGGAGAGAAGACAACATTAACTATTGGCGAGTCTGGCGAAGATGAAGGGGAAGAAGGTTCAGCATCAGGTGAAGAAGTTACCGGTAGAGCTGCCAAACGTGCACAAAGAAAGGCAGAGAGAAAGAAGAAACAAAATCAAGTTAGTGAATGGGAATCTGATGAGTTTGGTTTTGGTGAAGAAGATGACGATGACTTTGATAGTGGTGTATTATCTCTTGCGGGATCAACCAGTGGTAAGACTTCTCCATCCAAGAACTCCAAATCTTCCTCTGGTGGCAAAGCAGGTGGGGATGTCGTCCTAACAGATAAAATGGCATACAACAATTACAAACCAAGTATGTCAAAAGAAGAACAAACAAAGATGATTAAAAAGGGTGCTTTCTATGCTATATTCCCTGTATTCATTATAACGACATTACGAGGGCAGATTAAAGCATGGAAGGAGAAAAAGTGGGTCAAGAAGGGATTGAACTTAAAGGAACAGGAATACAAAGATTATTTGGAGGAGAAGAAAAAGAAGAAAGAAGGCAAAGGTGATGACGACGATGATGATGACGATGACGACGATGATGGTAAGTTGGATCACAATTGATGTGTATAGTTGTATTGTTCTTTTATCTTGTACTAAAATTGCTAACGTTTATATTTCTTGTTGTGTTATTATAAGATGACGATGATGACGAAGATAAAGAGTAAAGTTGTTCGTCTCCTCATTAACAATAATAGTTACTAAAATCAACTCAACTTCACAAACAAGTACATATATTTTTACATTATATTACACATCAATGTTTATCAAGCTTGGTAACAATGTAAACTCTCATTGTTTGATCAAGAGAGCTCATACAACATAATCCTTCTCTGTCAGGACTCCAATCAAAACTTGTGATTGGTTGAGTTGATATGACACGTGAATTCAACAACTCTACAGAGCCGGCTACACCAATTGGAGTGCCGTCTTCTAGATGTTTGCCCACTCTGTTGGTTGGATAGTTGTACTTGTAAATATTGAATCCTCCATTACCGCCTCCCGTCATGAAGATATCACGGTTCTGAGGCAAGTGCTTTGATATCCAAACTGTACTTCGATGTGCTCGTTCGGATGTGAAGGCAAAGCCATCAGTGGAGTGCTGTGTTCTCATATCATAACAGCGGAACTTGGACTCGAGTGTCGTAACAACAATCTTGTTCATTTCAATATCTCGTCGGTCAAATTGTATCGATGTTACTCCATTCTTGCAGTTGTCTTCCCAACGAATAGTATTCGTTCGTAGATCGTACAGCTTGATGTCGCCATTGTCAAATCCTGCCATTATCGATCGTTCCTCGTTGTTGTATGAGTCTCCAAAGGCAACCGACCAACAATCTCGAGCACTCGACGACTTGTCAGGACTGAGTGTTACGACTGCATGGTCAACTCGTGGATCCCAAATTCTTACGCAACCGTCCTTGCCGCCCGTTACCAACTCTGGTGCTCCACAAGCTGAACTACTGCCTCCACCTCCAATACCATCAATTGC
>Ga0214477_101474_pt1 | contig 11096 bp, 7 predicted proteins | sample M1_20Mar14CPVII9_FD_165058 | JGI IMG/M metagenome (GOLD analysis project Ga0214477, IMG submission 165058) | Marine eukaryotic communities from Monterey Bay, California, United States - M1_20Mar14CPVII9sort6BwellC16 | ecosystem: Environmental > Aquatic > Marine > Unclassified | place: USA...
GCAGAAGCGACCGATAGAAAATGAAATCTTCTCGGAACGGATACACTTACCAAAAGGGAAGGTTGTTACGTCATTAACACCATTTAGTATACCGGTACCTAATTCTTCTTCATCAAAGAAGAATAAGAAGGCCAAGGGCGGTGGCGGTGGCGGCGGATCAAATAATAATAATACAAAAACATTGGCAATTGGTGCCACGGGATGTTGTGATGATGGTTCCATCTGGATTGTTAGTCGATTTGCAAATCAAATTGATGATAAGTTTCAACTTCGTATAATTGATGGGACATCCATAAAGAAGAAGAATGAGAAGGTATTGGATTCATGTATATCGGGAGCTTTTGGAAATATATCACATGATCATGCCAAGTCTGATAGTATCACACTGTTCATTCAATCGGTGATATTATCCAATGGTAAGGATAGAAGTAATATATCTGTTCGTACTCATAAAGTACGTGTTTACGGCAGTGTTGCTGCCGCCAAGGGTGGTAAGAAAGGAGGTGGTCGCGGTGACAAACATTCGTCTACGATTCATTTAGAGAAATATACATCACAAGATGTAATAGAGTTGGAAACATCTAATGTTGCCGTGAAGTTAGAGTCAAGTCAGGGACCACCCTTGTCACAATTATCAATTGTGCACAAGAAGCAGAATATTCAAGAGGAAAGCAGTGATGGATGGATGTTCACTTCGGTTGATTTCTTCAATTCAAAACTCAAGTCAAAGATGTCATTTCCTCTACCATATAATAATGATGATATGATAATACAGCATGAAACTGTATTCTCATTCGGTAAATTGGGTCCGAATATTATTGCCTTGTTGATGAAGGGGCAGGGTAAGGAGAGTAGTGTCATGTCTTTGAGAGTACTTGATTATCAAAGAAAGGCTGAACTATCAAAGATATCTTGGGTTGAGGGGGGAGTTGACGATGATGATAAACAGTCAACAATGAATATATTGAATGGTAAAGTTTGCCATTCCATGGTTACGAATGAGTTAGATGGTTCAGTTGCTCTCTTGACAACCTCCTCGTCATCGTTGGATGTTTTATACTCCAAACTTGACTTGAGTTCGACAAGAATAACTGCTCGAGCTGATCAAGCACCGTTAAAAGTCACTTCCAACAGTGCGTCACTTGCAGCAACACTTCGACTCGTGGCCACATCGGCACCACTTAAAGCTGATACAAACGAACTGATAACAACAAAGGAAAGTTCAGATTTGGCTAGCATGATTACAAATGATGCTACTGCTAATATCGCTCACCAAAGGCAAGTAGACAATGCAGTAGATGAGGCTTGCAAGTTATTAGCCACTTCTGCTAAAGAACTGATTGCGGCTACAGTTAACTCTAATAGTGAGAAACATAGTTCTGTTACAAATGGCAAGAGTAAGAAGGGATCCAAGTCAAGCAAGAAGAGCAGTAGAGCAGACTTGATAAGTTGGAAGGAAGTGTATCAAAATAGTTGCAACTTAATTGCAACAGCTACAGAAGGAGGTAAGCCCGAGAAGGGTTTAGTAAATGGTATCATAGATAGAGGCGATGGAGTGGAAACAAGCGATATGCCGAAAGGCTTCCTAGAGATCGCTTTCAAAGAATCTGCTACTATCCTTCTCACGCTCTACAAAGCAGATGACTCAATAAAAGGACAGAAGACGTTTCAGAAGACAGTTCAAGAAGCTGCTTATGTTATACTTGAGATCTTGAAGACGAAGGTGATTTCATCACGAGCAGACTACGGCGTTGGGCGGTTGCTATATCGTGGGAACATCCTCCTATCAATACTGAAAGCTTGTCCACCGACATTTGGTAACAAAGAACACGTTGGAAAGTTCCACATTATCAATGCCATGCTGGACAATGTAGATGACATTCACGAGGTGGCACTTGTATCCATTCTTAGGCATATGCTCAGGAAAGTAAATGTTGACGATGTCGTATCATTCTACACTACCAATTCTTCGGATACAACCAAACGGGGAGCTAGACTTTCTCGGCAATACAAAGCAATATCAGATGCAGAGGAAGACAGTCGAAAGGAAATCGAGACGAAGTTGCTATCCGAGGCTCTTCTTTCTGTTGCATCAAAGGTTGTTAAATACTCGAAGTGCAATCATACATTCTTGACAAAAGCAATGAAGGACAGTGTCAATACCAAAGAAGAAGTGGAAACACTGTTGCTAACCTTTTCAAAGCTTCTCAAGCTGGGCAGTACTACTCGTGACACCGATACGACGAAGAGTGAAACTCAAGTTATTACACTGTCAATGGGAACTATCTATTGGATATCAGCTCTTACTGATGCTCATGTAGAGAAAATCTCAACGATAACGAATGAGGGAGGAGTGGCAATGGAAAAGTTTCACCGATCTTTGCGCTCTGCAGTGGCTCAGTCAGAATTTTCCAGTGAAATTAAGGACACAATAGACTCATTCCTTTCTCCAAGGGCTACGACTCGGGTGGCAAAGGCGAAGAGTATCATTGCAACTTCAAGAACAGGAGACACTGATACAGTTCCTTCTTATAGTATGGAATACTTAAACTTTTAAATCTAGATAGAAAGCAATCAGCTATATCTTATTATATCTTATGACCTATCTAAATCTTCTTTTCTTTCTCCTATACTTTACAACACTCATGCAGCAGGGTTGAATGGGGTATTTCTCTTACTTTGTGGTAGCTGACGATTGGGCATAACTGGGTTAGACGACATCATCAATTGGGGTTGTTGTTTCTCATTATTTTTGGTACTCACATGGGGCTGGTCTTGAGTCCTACTCATTTGTGTCAGTCTTTGTCTCCTCCTCAACTCAGCAGCTAACATCATCATCTCTTCATTTCGACGTTGTTGGGTTGTTGTATGGTGTATCATGTCCATTTGATGCTGCGACTGCCGAATCCGTTCAAGACTTCGAGCTTGATCAAGTAATTGAAAGCGTGCTTGTTCAATCTCATGTTCCATCCTCATTCTTTCAAGTTGGGATGTAGATAATGACGGCTGAGTGTGGCTCCGTGTCATATCGGGAGTCATGCCACCGTGGCCAGGCGGCCACTGATGAGAACCTCTTCCATTCGTAGAAGAATCTCGTTGCATCATGATACCTCTCTCCATTCTTCGAATAGCGTCATCTACCATCGTCATCCTTTCGATGTGAGATCTGTGTTGCGTTTGTTGATGAATCATATCCATCGGAGACCGATGCTGTACATTTCTATTCCCAATACCTGAGTTGTCATGAGGACTAGACATAGGGGAGCTTCTCATCAAGGTATCTCCTTCTTCACGGCCGAGCATCTCATCTACTACTCTCCTCTCGAGATTAGTATATGCACTGTACAAAGGATTTTGGTGTTGTTGGTTCATTCCATCACTTCGATATGTGCGAGGGAATTGACTTGAGTAAGATGCTGGGTTGGAACGACGATGACGTGTTTCCATCATACGTTCAGAATTGGTAGGGTAGCCACGAGATGCACGAACAGCAGCTAAATCTTGTGTTGAGAGTAGTCTCTGGTCTCTATTCATAATCTGATTCATCGTAGTACCTTGATCTATTGATCGAGGATGATTCAGCGCTTGCTTCTTCTCTACACGCTTCTGACGATTGATTTCTCTCATCATTTGGGGCATTACCATTACATCTTCACGTCGCTCTTCCTGTGGAGAAGATGATGGGCTCCACTTTCTCTTCTTGAGTGGAAGGTTTAGGTTAGTTGCTGATGAAGACGAAAAGTCAAACATCGGAACGTCATCGTTGTCATCAAAGATTAGATTTCGATGGAACTGTTCATGATAGTACGCTCCGCCATCGCCTCGTTTAAAGCCCCAACGTTTAAGTCGTCTACTAAATGATGTAAACTTTGCCTTGCCAAAGTACCGAGGTAACACTTCATTTGTGAACCTGTCCTTGATTAAGATGATGAAAGACTTGCCATCTAGAGACCACTCAATACATCCTGACTTTGTTTCATTGCAAATCATACTATGCAGCTTTTGGAAGAAGATCATCCGTGCAGGCGTCCCTTGTTCGATGTTATCAGTTTCACTCATGTTTGATTTGAATGTGTTTGTTGTCTATTTTTGTTTTATGATACTGTCAGCTGTCACTTCATTCTATCTGATCACAGCAAAGTGTGGTGATGGTGGCTGGGGTTGTCCGTGCCAAGCTTAATGGGAAATGAAGTCGATCGGCTATTAGATCGTTCGAAATCTCATCGGGACAATATCAATCGTTCATACCATTGACAACAGACGCGGTTGAAGGTAATTGGACAGTTTGATACGAACCCGATTTCATTTTGTGGAGATGGTCTTGGAACCCACAAAGGATACCTATCCTTGAAGATACCGAACCGAGTGACCCCTGAAAAAAATGTGAACACTCAGACTATCTTGTCAGATCAACAGTTACTCCTCCAGCATTGTTACTCATATTCTCCCTTTTAAACCAATATACTGTGCGTTTTACCTCATAAAAAGATACCATTTAATGCTCATTATAAGTACCACTAAGGGCACATCCAGGATTGCGATTGATTTGATTTATCGTAATTTTGATGGCGATACTTCAGCTCTTGTATACTATTGGGATGGAAAGAAGATATATTATAAGTCAGAGTTAATAACATACATACCACTCATAAGAACCAAGTGGTATCCTTCACCTCCTGAATTGGAAATCGTTTCCAATGCTTCTTTGCTGCTTTCATCTTTGATACTATCTCTTGACGTTGTACTGTGGTAGATTTTTCATCTTGTTTAACGTCTATACTTGTTGTAATCGTATCATGTGTTGTTGAATCTTTGTTTAATCTGATTCCTTCACAACCACCTGATTCAGATGACCAATGTCTATTATTTGTACCCTCTTCAATATCAATATCATCTGGTAGTACTGCCTCTTCTTCCCAAGTTTGCTTATTCTTTACTATTGAAGGCCAGAATGGATATGTTCTACATTGTATCGGCCTTACATCATAAATACTGCATTGACCAATTGGATTTAGAAAAGTACATGCCCCATCATCTTTCCTCTTTAGACACATCCAGGATTGCGAATGAACTGAATCGTCATCAACATAATGTGATGGTGATACTTCAGCTCTTATATACTATTGGGGTGGAAAGGAGATATACTATAAGTCAGAGATAATATCATACCACTCATCAGAGTTGATATACAAAAACACATCTCATGTTCACGTGATATTTGGTATACACATCACAAGCAAAATAGCGTACCTCATTCCTAAAGTCATCCACACTGCTATATCCTAAATGAGACATGATACTATCCACTTCTTCTGGTGCTAACCATACGTCACCGTCCACTTTACAACATTTACCACAACCAGTACAGTTGAAATTAAGGCCATCTTCAAACCACGGTAAAGAAAATGGGGCAATCGTTGACCTAATTCGGCGCAGAAATGGCCTCTTGTTTTCATGCGATGCTAGTGCATTGCAGTTATATGGAAGATATAAATATACTACCGCTACTATTATTGCTATCATTTGCGTATAGGAAGACATCACACTGCTTCACCACATGGTCACCTTTAAAATCAAATCAGCAAGCGTAAGCAAGCCAGCGCCACTATTGTATGTGATCGCTGAATGCTGAACGGGAACTGAGCTCAAACTTGTGTAGTCTGTGCAGGATAGAGTCTGTGTGAGTGGTTGATTTAATTGTGGAGATGTCTGGTGTACTGGTGACCATAAGTAATAGTATGTGAGAGCTGGTTGATAGATATCATACAGATTGAATATTATTAGTTTGTGATGAGATAATCGTATCTTTGTTTATTGCAACATAAGGGTAAAACATGTGTCACTCAACAGCAGATTAATATGAAGTAGTAAGTAGTAGCCTCCACATAAAAGTACAACCTCGCAATATACATCGAATAATACAAGGATACGCAAGGGTATAGAATGATTAGATATGTACAGAGAAAGGTCGCCGCAACAAGTATCACATACCTACGACATTATCACACGAGTGATCACATAATATTGATAATCAGAGCTTGTCTTGTAGTTTCCCTCACTTATCGATATCCGAAGCCTCCAAATTACAGCTTTGTTTGAAGAAGGAAGGTGGATATTAGTTTCAGTTTATGATTAGAATCTTGTCTTAGTCTCGTTTAATGACCAAAAGTTATATCAGTTACCAATGATATCCTCCTCTTACTGCTCTGTATTAAGTTTTGATGAGTAAAGGTCTGAATCTACAATCAATTAATATACATATTGGATAATGTCAACATTGAAAAGCTTGTAACAAGTAGTAGTTCTATGACTCGATTGGAAACAATACACTACCAAGTACTATTAACATCTTGTATGTTTGTTTTGCGATTATATGTTCAAGATGTAGTTGAATGTATGTCGATATAAGCTGATGTTGAGACTTGAAAGCCATGAAAATGGCTTGTGTTGGCCGAGGAAGATAAGTTCAACTGGTTCTTTGAGGAGTTGAGATGGCATTGTAGTGCTTGGAATTTCAGTTGACAACTCAACACGCCTTCGAAAACAACAAAACAGTCTCATCTACAAACTAGAAACCGCAAGACAGTATATGTGCTGAAGTGTGAGCGCCGATGTTACTCTCTTTCAAATCAATGTTACTTTTTGAGACGTAAGCGCCAATTGTACTATTATCAGGATCAACACTAGCGAGATAGATAGATCTTTCATTGAGCTTGAGCATTGAAACTGCTATATCGAGCCTCCTTAACGAGGGATCCCAAATGATGATCTATAAGGTATGCTGGCATGATTGACGAAAGAAGTCAATGTGATGTGAGATCATACATGTATGATTGCACAAACAATATATTGCTAAGTTCACATGAAATTCAGTCATGGCGGGAATTCGGACATTTAGAGTATCTTTTGAGCGTGGAATAAGGGCATCGCAGACGTTGAGAAAGAGGAAATAAAAGGTGTTGAAGATCACTCTCTTGGATTACCTATAATGATCACTCGGTAGTATTATCATCTTGCATTGAAATAAAGAAGCTACAGCCATGGCAGCCGATGATAATCTAGATTCCTTCCATCTCGACATTGAACATGATATTGAACAAGTACCCATGAGGAGGGATGAGGCCGATATGAACATGCCGCCCTTTAATTTATTGCAGCAAGAAGATACACCAGCTCAATCAAAGATGAGCTCGAACCAACATTCAAGAAAGAAGAGGAGATCAGTTAGCGATGATGATAATGATGATGGAGCAACAGCTACCTTTCAGTCAGCAATATCGATCACTGATTTAGAGTTTACAATCAATCAAGCTCTAGAGGAAAAACGTATTGATCAAGCAAAAGCTGATCGACTACATAAATGTTTACAGGCAGGGGATTGGAGCGAGATTGCATTAAGCTTACTAACTGAACAAATACCAAAAAAGCGCAGGGGCATCGGATATACCTGTCGCGTTTGTCAAGTGCCTAAGAAGGGACACACTTGTCAATATTGCGAAATCTGCTCAACGCCACAGAATAGAATCAAGAAGGATAATGATCATGTATGTTTTAATTGCCCTACATGCTACAAGATTGGTAAAAAGAATAAAAAGTTAGTTCAATTAAAGAGCGAGGGCCACATTTGTCCTCACGAAAGTAAGGTTTCCAAGAATGTATCTGTATGAAGTGTGTGAATGGTGATGTGAGTTTGTGAGGTTTGAAAATAAGGAGTGAACAAAGGGAGATGATTTATTCATAGGTTCTGAACAATACATATTGAAATTACTACTTCTCTTTTGTAATTGCTGCAATCCCTGTCTCTGTACAATAAGTTAGGTGTTGGTAGTTTAAGTGATATACTATGTAATAGAGTGTATAAAGTTTGACTGAAACCATACAATCATTAATCTAGGTCCTTAGAGTATTATGTTCTTCGGATGGTGTGGTCTCGTGACGTTGAATTTTGGCAACTCATCATCACTCATCACTCAGTTTGCTTCTTGTCTTTTGTTTGTTGATGTTGCAAGCAAAGCATGGCGGTCGGATACATGGAATGTCGTTATAAGAGAGCTTCATTTCTTGTATATATTGTGCTTATATTGATATCGGTATCAGTAGAAGCACTAAGGATACCCTCAACATATCATTACTCAAAAATAATACATAAACATGAATCTAATGTTGATGTCGAGAAATCTAATGCTGATATAGGCGTACCGAGTATATGTGGTATAGGTAGAGGTGCTAAAGACAACGTTCAGGACACTGATATATCACCAGAATGTCCTATCTTATATCAAACCAACAAAAGTAGACGTCAGTTCATCGTGCAGCAGTTACTTGCAACAACTATGTTTCCATCAATAACAAACGCCATTACAACAACTGCAAATGATAATGGATACTACTCATTACGAAATAATAACAATATACAAAGTCCTTATATACAAAAGAAGCAACAGGAACGAGCGGATAGAAAGAAACGAGCATCATTCTTGACAAAAACAAAGAGATGGTCACCCTTTACAAATGTAAATAAATGGAATAGTGTCGAGACATGTTTATTAGAAATGTTACCCGTTAGGAATCCAGTATTTAGACAATTGCAAAGTCTAATTGAAGAGCTAGGTATATGCTCATCAAATGACTTGGAAGGTTGGAAGGAAACACTACTTGATACTATAGACATCTTATCATACTTGGAATCAAAACGACCTCTTCTCGAACCAATATTCAATCAAGAGGATCCTACAGAGTTGTTTATATCAAAAAGCACCTTGGGTGAAAGTAATATAGAGGAATTACGACTACAGCTTGAGGCACTAATCGATATTGCCTCAGGTGATATAGATATAAACATTGATACTCCAACAAGTGATACTGTCAATTCTGACAAAGGACGATCAAAGCGTGGTAGAAGACGTCCTAGTAACAATATCAAGAAGAAGAAGAAGAATGACCCACTGGATTACATAGATATGGGGATGGCAGGAGATATAGACGTTGATGCTTTTACTGATACAAAACGACAAACTCTCTTAGTGTTGTCCGAGTTGGGCGAATTGCTAGTGCCCTCGTTTCCATATGCTGTTCCTACAAAAGGAAAGTTTGGCAATCTACCTCGATTACTCGGAAGATGTACGGTAACTTTCAGCTTCGAAAGGCCTTCATCTGCTTCCAAAGCAAACGGGCTGAACTTTGATTTTGTTGGGGATAATGACAAACGATTCTTGGGTAATATCACTATAATCGCCGACGGATACTTGGCCCCAATAACGGCAGGTAACTTCGTTGATTTGAGTGCTCGTAACTTTTACACCGGATTGCCTGTGAAGGCTTTTAGAAAGAACCTTGGAGTTGTGCCATCTATGAGTGAGAACACAGTCGTTAATGATTTCAATTATATCAAAGCAAGGACATTAGAAATATCAGAGGGAGTACTGAGCAAGACTACTACAAAAGAGAAGAGTGGCTTGATTGGAAGTATGTTTAAAAGCGAAAACGATGTATTATGGAACAATGAGAATCAACAGACAACTGATGCTGTGCTTCCCATACTCGGTTCATTTCAACAAGAAGGATTCTATGATCCTCTCACTGCAAAACCAAGACGAATACCGCTTGAAATCGTAACATTGGATTCGACAAGTACAGCAGGGAGCACATTGACATACTCTTCAACATATGCAGCTTTAGATGATGATATGGTAGTAGAAGCAGGTAGAACGACAACAACAGCATACAGTGAGATAACCTCATCATCTAGTGCTCAAAGATCGTTCAGTTCTGCAACGTCACAAGCTTCAACAAACACCACTGCTGACATATCTTCTACTATCAACCCAGTACTATCCTTCAACATTCCCGACCTTGTCTGTCTTAATCATCCAGATACACTATCGAATGGCGGCTCGTCAGAATTCTTTGCTTTACCACAACGAGACGAGGAGAGAAATATCAAAAGAGCAAAACTATTAGATGGTCAATATGCTCCTTTCGGCTATATAATATCAGGAGAAGATGTTTATTCATCGTTGAGACCGGGGGATATTATAAAACAAACTGATGTTAGTGATGTCGGCTTGAAGAACTTGGTAAAGATACGGAATAATGCACTTGAGAAAGAAGAAGCGCTTTCACCTCCCATTGTTGAGGAAGAGGAAGACAATACTGCCGACGATAATACCTAACAATTGGATTTTATCACAATATCTGTTAATTTAGTTTCTACTTTGATATGCAACACAGTAAAAGTACACATAGCTCGATGATGTGCTTTACTTCTGGTTCTTTTTAAACAAATTTCCCATTATTTTCTTTGTAACGTCGCCAAATTCGTAATCATCCTTTCCAGTAATGTTCTTTGCAAAGGTTTTCGATATATCTCCAAATTTATAGTCGGATTTCCCAGTGTAGTTCAGAACACCCTGAGATGTTCGCTTAGCCACTGTATATGTTCATAATATGATATGTACATTAGATACACAAACACACTCAAGCATATATACATACATACTCAACAATATAAATATCTCACCCTCCTTACTCAAGTCGCCAAATTCATACTTATCCTTTCCACAGAAAGATGCTACTGATTCCTTTACTTTCTTATCAATCTCTGTCGACAAATCGCCGAACTCATACTCATCCTTTCCTGATAATTCACAAACTAACTCTTTAACTTTATCATCCAATACAACTGATAAATCACCCAACTGCATATAAAAGGTAGGTATTGAAGTTAAAAAATAATATGCATAAGATACCTATGTACAAAAGTACACCATACTCACCTCATAGTCATCTTTCTCTCTCATTTTTGCTACCTCATCTTTAACTCTTTTGTCAATTTCCTTAGAGAAGTCACCCACACTGTAGTCTTCCTTGCCTGTATTGAAAAATGTATGTATTAGAAGAAAGAAAGAAAGGTGAATTATAAATGTGTCAGAGTAGATTCCTCACCTAAAAAGTCTCTTGAATTCTTCTTAAGATCTTCTACCACAGCAGTTGCAATTACTTCAGTTAATTCCATTGATAAACCATTCCATTCTTCATTGGCAACTAGATTACCCAACTCTTTTTCTTCTTCAGCTGATAGGACAATAGCCTCGACA
>Ga0214477_101478_pt1 | contig 11060 bp, 13 predicted proteins | sample M1_20Mar14CPVII9_FD_165058 | JGI IMG/M metagenome (GOLD analysis project Ga0214477, IMG submission 165058) | Marine eukaryotic communities from Monterey Bay, California, United States - M1_20Mar14CPVII9sort6BwellC16 | ecosystem: Environmental > Aquatic > Marine > Unclassified | place: USA...
AGCATGTTGGAGATAACATGTTGCAATATTTTTTCGTATATTTTTCGTTGAGAGTTGAGTTTATGTAGTTTTTGTTGTATCAACAATTGTTGTTGATTATCGTCTATGAAGAATAATTTTGATAAGCGATATATCCAGAGGAGTCTGTAACTATAATAACGTCAACGTTGAGAGGAGAGAGATACGAAGTGTTAGTAGTAAGGCGGCCGAAGCGGAATGATAATTTTTAGGCAAGATCTTACCATATGTGATATGAGGTTTGGGATCTACCTAAGTAATGCTGTACATAATTTCCTTATGATTGCCGTAGATTGATAGGAAGAGAACAACATTTAAATCCATATATCCAATAATAGGACTAAGAAGATGGTGAACAGTAGTAGTCGTCAGTGTTTATGTCGGCGGCGCCGCGCCGCAGTACGAACATTGTCACTCACACCACTTTTACTCTTTGCAGTTGTGTTCACATCATGCACCAATCATATCAATCTTGTTAACGCTGCTCTCTTTAATAAGAAGGATAAAGATGGTGATAAAAACATAAAACCAACATCTAACAACCCTAGTAATAATGAACAACCACCATCTCGACCACCATCAATTATTGAAGCTGAAGCCCGTACCGCACGAGAGTTAAGTAAGGCGGTATCTAAAATGTCTGCAGATTTAGATCAATGTAATACACGTGTTACTGCAATCCAAGATGGATTTCAAGATTTATATTCAGCACATTTAGGTAATGTTGATGGGTTACGAAAGTGTAAGGAGGGTATGCTAACAAAGGAAGAGATGCAAAAGTTAGATGAAAGTTTAAACTCTGTTAATCCAGCCTTAATTGAACAAGCTAAAAAGAAGGAAGACGAGCGATTAAAACATGAACGTATTGAAGCATTAACTGAGAAACATCGCGAATTGATACATGAACTTGAAAATCAGGTACAGAAGCTAGTGGCACGTGAGTTAACATGGGAGCGTACGATATCCGAATTGGTTGCACGAAGAGATATATTGGAACAGAGAGAGGGGGCTTGGGAAAAAACTATTAGTGAATTAATGGGCGAGATTGAGTTGAGGGAAAAGAGGGAAGGTTGGTGGGAGGAGATGAAAGATGAAATGGAAACTAGGATTGGTGCTTTGAGCCAAATTGCTGTTTTGGAAAGGTGGGTGTTATATATTTTATTATTTATGTGTGCATATCATTTGCTCAACTTGTTGATCCTACCAAACTCTCATCATACTATCATCGTCTCTCTCAACACAGATTTGGACCAGGACCATACTTTGTGTCAATGAAAGTTCTTCTCGATGAGAGTGATCCAAAGTCTGAACATGAGATTATATTCGAACTCGCCCCACTCAAAATAATGCCACACTCTATCCACCTATTTCTATCCCAAATTGCTGAAGGGTATTGGAAGCGTGGCACACCTTCGATTGCACTAAATGCTGGTCATGTATTGCAAGCTTGTCCACATCCTTGTCTTGATAGTACTGATATGGGGGGCAACATTCCCGGCTACCCTTACGAGGAGATGAGAAAAGAAGGCCTGGACGTGGTATCTTTTCAAGAATATTCAACGAGCTACCCACATGCAAAGTATACAATTGGCTTTGCCGGTAAACCTTCAGGCCCAGAGTTCTTTATCAATATGATGGATAACACATTAGATCATGGTACGATCGAAGAGAGAAAGTACAAGATGGGCAAGTTTTTGTATTTATATTGTATCCTAGCATTGTGTTCAAAGATAAGTCTCATCATTCATCTCCCTCTTCGCATTATTCCATTATCGCTACAGGTAAATGGTATTTGGCATGGGCAAAGGAAGTGGGTCTTGATGAAGTAAGAGAGAAGGAAATTACTCCCTATCCATGCTTTGGCAAAATTATTAAGGGATTCAGTACAGTGAATGAGATTGCAAAGGGTCTAACTAGGGGATCTTTACCAAAAGACGATGAATCAGAAAATGAGCTAGATGACAGTATTCTACTGCGACCGATAAAGATTGCGTCAATGACTATTTTGGAGAACTACAATCCAGGCATGCCAGAGACAACAGCAAATGATGAGCTTTAGTATGTAGCTCGTACATCAGTGACACAAACCGATGTTTCTATGTATCTTAGAACTATATGTAACTCATTTATGAATATTGATATGTAGTGTATAGCAGATATATTGTGGTTTAAATGTATGCTGCTATTCTATATCCTACCCAGCCTCTACAGTAGAGTACCTCGAACTATACCCCCCAACTTAGACTATACCCCCCTCCTCCGAGTGAGCCTAGCTCTGAGAAATTATACCCCTCCCTAATATACCCGTGTTTACCCAATAAGTACCCAAATAGAGCTATATTCTCACAAGTTTCCCGATTATATCCCCCTTGACACCTACTACTACATATTGAGACGGCGGTCCGAATGTGAGCATGAAGCGTTGAAATATCAAGTGTCAGTTGAGAGTAATAGTATGCCATCTTGCAAGAAGTTGGGCAGCAATAGGTAAAAGGATGAATATAGTCTAATATCTTGTGTAGTTGACGCTGGCGGCGGGTTGAGTGATACTTAAACCAAATACCAAACACAGTGCACCATTTTCTAACCATTATTGCAAATCAATAATGAAGGACTACGATTCTTATTATTATCGGTGTCAAAACCCATCGTATGGTTCAGACCATTACATCAATTATGGTCTACACAAGGAGAAACTACGTCAATATTACAGTAGAAGACGTAAGTTATCCAAGATATTAAGAAAGGAACAAGGCTTAACAGAACACGCCTTTAATCAATTGATAGGTACTGATGATACCAACAGTATGGGCGGCGATGGCAGTGTTAGTAGTAGTTACTTTCGTTATGATGATGGTCAAACAGATGTAGCATTAGTTGATGAGGAGGACGCCATACTGAGGTTGTCAATCATGGAAAGGAAGGACTTTAGTAGTCTATTAGAGGAACAGATTAGTTCAGCTGCTATATATTATACTTCAACATTATTACCTCAAGTTCAAAGTCTTGTTGCGATCAATGAGTATGAAAAGGCATCAACTGAATTACTTGAGACTATATCATTTGCAATTACAAACATTATTACATTCCGTCAGCTCTTGGTTCGTTATGATGCTTTCTGTCGGACATTTGATGGAATGCACTTAAATGAATGGCACCTTCAGCGCTCTGTATTAGATGTTGACCATCCAGTGCATGAGTTTTTCAATCTAGAAGGTGTTGATGATTTAGAGAAACAGATTGTTATAGGTATGCAAAAGAAGGAGGATAGTACAGTATTGAGCGTGAGCGTAGATGAGTTCTCTGCACAAGTTCACAGTTTGGTGTATCTACTTCAAAAGACTGACACTTCACTAAATAAGGCTGTATCAGGACATGTGGTATTCAAGGATAGATTGTTGGCGTTGGGAATGAGGTTAAAGCAGTACATGCTGTTTGGGATCCAGAGTCGTAAGTATTTCGCATGAGATCACATTATATGATGTTGTTCACGTCACTTCAGCTCACTATACATACAATATATCAACTTATCTTCTGTTCTACTATGCAGGTGGCCTCGTCGAAGACCCAAAGTCTATATCAATGAGAGGACGTCACTTTAAAAAGGAGATTAAAATCATTGGCAAATGGAGAGAGACGAAAGATTTTGCTCATTTTTCCATTCAGGAAGATCAAAGAGGTACATTCAAACAAAATCTCAAGGAAGTCAAGCCGGAGAATATCTTCCCACTATTCCTGAATCTCGTCTCATGCTTCTTATTCATGATGAATAATTATATCATTGAGCCATCAAGTGCCTATTATGCCGAAGCCCTGGGTAGTAGTGACGTAAGTGTCTTGTGCATATTATCATGTGTGCATATCATATGTCTGATTTTCTAATCCTAAATTTATAAACATATAGGCACTTTCGGGTATGATGATCGGTATGGCCCCATGGTTCGCATTAATCTCAAGTGTAGCATACTCGTATTGGACAAATTATAATTACAAGCAACCTATTCTGTTCGCCGGTTTGCTCCAGTTTGTCGGAAATCTCATGTATGCTAATGCATACGGATACCAAAGTGTAGAATTATGCTTGCTTGGAAGAGCAATTACTGGTCTAGGTGCTCCAAGAATTATCAATCGACGGTGAGTCTAGCTGTTTTGTGTCAATGAAACTTTCTATATCCCCACTGAAATCTTGATACTAACTGTTCAACATTCTAGGTATGTCGCCGACGCTACTCCCTTCTCGTTACGTACAGCGGCGAGTGCAGCATTTGCAATGGCTACTGCACTCGGTGCTGCTCTTGGGCCTGGTGTGGCTATTCTTCTGGATAAGATGAAAGAGTTTGAATTCTATCTTCCATTACTGAAAGAGCAGTACTTCAACGGTATGACTGGTCCAGGCTACTTTATGGCTTTGAATTGGTTTATCTACTCTGTCTGCATCGTATTCTTCTTTGGCGAACCGACGAGATCAGGATTGGATGAGTTGAGGAAACGAGAGGAAGCAGGTGACTCATCAAAGAATGAGTCTCTTCTTATTAATGAAGTAGAACTTTCTGCAATATCTGACAGCAAGACTACTGACAGGTCTTCTTTAGATGATGTCCTAGATGAACAAGAATCATTGCAAGATGACGAAGATTTGGATGAAGAAAGCTTAAAATTTGATGATGACGTTTCACATGCAGCAGTCGACTCGACAGAACATGAAAAGGGCTACAGGTATCACTACTACTATTGCATTAAGAACATGACAAAGCCAGTGATCCTCTGCATGTCTCTCATCTTCATGAAGCGTATCGCACTTGAAAGTATCGTTGGCTCGACAAGTATTATCACAAAGAATCGGTATGGGTGGAGTATTAAGAATGTCGGCACATTGCACCTGGTCAACGGAATCATTGTCATCCCCGTCAGTATCTTCTCTGGATATTTATCTACAATGTATGAAGACAGATACATGAGTATATGGTTCTTGGCAATCACCTTGTTTGGAATGGCTTTCTTGTTAGATCCGACAGACTTGGTAAATCATGAAGACAGTGAAACATATAATGAAGGTATGCATATGGCAGTCGGTCCTTATAGATACATTACTGGTAGTTTGATTGCATTCTCGGGCATCGAAGCTTGTGAGTCTTATGTGGCATCATTGATGAGTAAAGTGGTGCCGTCGGCTTTGGCAGTAGGAACCTTCAATTCGGGTTTGTTGGCCACTCTTGTTGGAACGGTGAGTTCATTTTGTTTACTAATATAAGCTCTGCCAGTGGACTCAATCTCATAACTTCACTTTCTTTACAATCTCAGGGTGGACGAGCAACTGGAGATCTTTTCATCACTTTGATGGGATTGATAAGCATTCGTAACTTGCTCAACTTATTGATTATTCCCGGTGCTACTCTTGTCGCCATAGCAATTGGGTTGATTGTGTGGAATTACAACATACTTGCAGTTTGAGCTTAGAATGAGTTGTTGATCATATCTAGAGTGAACTTGTTTATGTGCGTGTGTAGATGTGTAATAAGAATGTAAGGTATATTTATGTATAACACAAAGTACTTTGATTCATATGCTATATGCAGTATTGTTTATTTGCAAGTAAGCAAATATATATTCATATTCAACAAAAATTATAAAGAGATCTGAAGAGAAATCGTATTTACAACTTCTGTCTTTATTTTCAATCAATTGTATTAATATAACAATTGTATCAATGCTTCTTTTAATTGCAATAACCCCATTTAATAACAATATTTCAACAGAATCCAACTCCCATCTCCAAACTATACAATTATTGACGAAGATAGGTGTACCATAAAAGCTGGAATAAAAAGTGTAGCATAGCATACCATTTTTGTGTCTGTGTTCCGATACCATTTGTGATATATCTTCTACATACTACCCTGATTTATTTATTCATGGGAGGGAGACTCACATTTGGTACTGTACCGCTAGCAGCTCTTACATGTTTTGTAGAAGGAGATGGTGGCATTTTGTAGGCAGTATCATATAAGTTGCGTAACAGTTTTGTCAAATTAATCTTCTCTCCTTCTTCTTCAACAGTAATAGCACTTAAACTCTTCATAAATGATATCCAATCACTCTCAGATGTTAGTGATATCTTTCGGCTTAATGGAGAGTTAGATCCTAATACGTCGAATGTACTAGCAATTGCAATAGCCTTTTCCACTGATACAATTGTTGAAGTAGGGCAGGCACTTTTCAACTTTGCAACATCTTGTGAATAAGTTGGTGTTGTGGAACCAAATGAACTTGATCGGGGTCTCCTTTCTATTACTGGAGAAGGTGGCGATATATTAGTAGCAGTGGCAACTGTAGTCATTATGTTTCTTCTTTCTATTGTGCTTATTGGATGTATGAGAAATAGTAGCACAGTATCAAAGTGCCGTCGGAATTTTGACACAAAAAATCTGTGTCTGCAAGGATACTTTTACAACTTACTTTGCACACAGATAAGGGTCTCAATCAGTGCTTTGAGACTTGTTTTTTACCCTTGATTGTATTAAATAACTCTAGTGCATCATAATTATACTGACACTTTAGATGTACAGAATACATATCATTTTACCTAGATTATTTTTTGGTACTGATAATGTCCTACCACTTTTGTCACATACAAATGATGGTGCAACCATTTGTATGTGGGCGAAAATTGTTTGTATGTGGGCGAAAATTGTAAGTTCAGGTAAAAAGAGACAAGAGGAGACTGCCCCTAATCTATAAAAAGAACTTGCCTTGGAGCTGACGGGAATCGAACCCGCGACCTTCCGCATGCGAAGCGGACGTTCTACCACTGAACTACAGCCCCTCAAACGAAAAGTGATCCGACATAACCAGTTACTTTGAGTACATAAACTTGGAATCAATTCATCAAATTGTATTGACAAATAGGTATGAAGAGATGAAGAGAGAGAGAGTAGAGAGGGGAGTAACTTATGCTACATCATATACTATTTGTCAATATATGTATCTACTTTTGTTAACTTCTGTCTACAAGCTAGTCCCCGTTTGTGTTGAAATAAAGGAATGAGACGATCTCTAATTCTAAAACTTATACACATCTAAAGGTCTCCAGCTGATAACGACATATCTCCTGTCCATGTAGCACCACCATCAAGAGTTACGGGGTCAAACTATATTATACAGGGATGAGGGAAGTGAGTGAAGCATAAGTTGAGCTTTACCATATAAAAGCAAGACACAATGATGATCAATATAGTTTCTTCTTCTTACCTTGGCGCTTTCGACACAGACAAAGTTGTTGTATCCCATACCCTCATCTCCGAAGGGATTCCATAGTACAGTGTCTTCGTATCCAGCAGTGTTTGAAACAGTCAGCTAAAGTAGAAGAAGGAGATGATATGATATGAGTCAATTTGAACAACAATATCTAGACAATGTATAAGTATGCAATATCATACTCACAGTCTTTCCGATACCCGAGTCTTTAAGAACAGGATCATTCACACCCTTGTATACACGATCATATTCCTCTCCAATTGTAATTTCTTCCCTATCTTCTGTTTGCATTTCACCCTCACCAACCATCTTGTTCAAGAATTCCTTGCCCTTGAATGAACCAGCGATGGACAAGTTATCAATGGCCGATACGGTAAAGTAGGAATGTAATGCTGCCTGGAAATCAAATGATTCTTCACCCTTATTCTCAACAAGCATCTTAGTTGATAGCTTGTCATCCTCGAGTGCTACTGAGAAAGTGCATAGAAATTCCTTATCCCACATCTCTTTAGTGTAATCACTTGGTGCCATTTCAAGTTCAACTGTCGTATCAGTCATGGACTTGACTGACCAGTTGAAATTACGAGCAAATCCGTGTTGTTGAATCTCACCGGGTCCGAACTGTGGCCAGCAATGTGATAACCCACCACTTATAGGTTTTGATCCGTCCATCTTTGCATCAGGTCGGACGGCAATGTAATCGTTACCGCCTTTGTTTTGAAATTATATACAATGTATTATACAAGTTAGAATATATCACGGATAGTATAGATAAAGAAAGTATGATACACAACCACGGATATCCAATATACAACTGTACATATAATATTATGAATCTCAAATACAACACATACCTGTTACATACGATGTTACGACACCTCCAAACAAATATACATCTGATGTATGACCATTATCATTTGCCAATCTAACATACTCGAGACCTTCATCATTCGTCATAAGTCCAGCGGTGGCGGAGTCCGATTCAGCAACAGCAGCTCCTCCACTGATACCACGAGATTCTGCCCATTTCGATCGAGATGCAATTTTAGCTTTGTTGCGACTAGCATTCAATGAGACTGATGATCGGGAGAATGCCTGCGTGTTTGTTGTAGTAGAGAAGGCATTTGCAGATGATAAGGCCGCGGCCAATATGGTAAGCTTCATGATGAGATGATCTACGGTAGGTATGTACTATGGAGGGAAGAGTAGGATGATGATTGCAATGACGATTGATTCATCATCATCACATACACAAAAAAGGATACGGTATCCTTCAATAATCTTAATGATCTCTCCACCATTCATCACTCAATCAAGTTCTATCAATCAATTATTGCAGAGGTTGCAAGTGTATATCGATATAATCAAATATTATAACCATGGCATCAGGCAAACGTAAAGGCGGTCATGCCAGTCTGCAGGGCAAGAAGCCCAACAACTCAATGAAAGATATCAAAAGTCGTCCAGTAACCAACAACCCCGGACGTATTAGGAATAAACTCAAACGATCTGAAATGTATAGTAAATACCTATTAGAGAAGAAGGCACAGAAGAAACAAACGCGTATCCAACGTGAGAAGGAAGCCGAGGCATTAGGGGAGGAGGCACCAAAACGTTCAACACCCAAAACATTAGACAATACACGTGAAAGTGAATCAACAACTGTCTCTCCTGATGATGAAGAGATAATTGCAGATGAAGCCGAGGATGAATTTGCAGCATACTTTGCAGATGAGATACGTCCGAAGATATTATTAACTACACGTCCATGTCCATCATCGAATCTGTTTCACTTCATTGCCGACTTGATGCGCTTTATACCACAATTATATTACTATCCTCGTAAATCATACTCAGTGAAGGAGATATGTACCTTTGGTAGTAATAGAAAGTTTACACATTTGATTGTACTATCCGAGAAGAGTAAGGTATGCAATGGTATGTTAATATCACATTTACGACCGAGTACTGCATCGAATGGACTTGGTGGTCCAACGGCATTCTTTAAAGTTAGCAATGTGATTCCATCAACTGATGTTCCAAATAATGGATCACCTACTAGTCATATACCCGAATTGAATCTACATGGCTTTACGACACGATTAGGACATCGCGCTGGACGGTTCCTTGGTAGTATCTTCCCACACAATGCACAATTCCAAGGACGACAAGTTGCAACATTTCATAATCAACGAGACTTTATCTTCGTCCGGCATCATCGATACATATTCGAAAATGAATCAATGAAGGAAGCAGATGAAAGTATGGAAGAGGAGAATAATGGTAAACTGAGTAGTAGTAGTATGAAGAAGAAGAAACAAATGAAGAAAACAAAGGCAAGATTACAAGAGTTAGGGCCTAGATTTACATTGAAAATGAGATGGTTGCAGGAGGGAACGTTTGATACACAGTTTGGAGAATATGAATGGTTTCATAAACGAAAGGAGATGGATACTACTAGGAGGAAGTTCCATTTGTAGTTTATTGTGGTAGTGAGATGAGTGAAGGAGGTGAATGCTAGTGTTCAAGAAATTAGCTATGTTCAGCAAGAAGAAATAGACAGGTTGCCTTGTGATATACTTAAAACTGTCTTATAGCATGATATAGTTTACTTACTTACAAGCTCAGAGTTGTCCTTCTGTGACGTAGTTCTAGAGTAGACTGCCTCTCTCAAACTGCTTGCCGTCCCCTTACACCTAAAAAAGATACCGATATCAGCATATTTTATCTCTCTCGGACGGACGGATGGATGCGTGCTTCGTGCTAGCTTCTAAGAGATGAACTCCCATATTAATTAGTGCTTACCCCCAAGCTCAGCCGCCTCAGAGACAACTCCACTAGTGCGGCACACTTGATTAATTATTATTATACTTTACCCTTGACCATACAGCTAAAGATACAGTTGTTGTACAATTCTTACTACCCGGTATAAACATGATATTGGATCTTTTATCAGCGTTGGTGGTGGTAATGATTGTAGTTCCGTCATACGCTTTCAACTTTCAACCTAGCATGATAGTATCACACAAGAAAGCAATTAGCAGGAGTACCAACTTGGAGCATAGACAATATGTTATATCGCATACTACTCTAAAAAGGAAGTATTATTTGGCATCCTCTTCAGATTCAGATGAAATAGGACAATTAAAACAAACTGTATCCAAGCTTCGAGCAGAAGCACAAGCTGCAGAAGAGGTATTGCAGAGTTCAAGAGGAAAGCAAGATGAAGAATATATTAAACCAATAGAATATACAGATTTAAAGGATTCCTGTTGGGAGATGACGTAAGTTATATGGATTGTACATTCTTATGATGTCCTCATATTGTATCTCAGCCGTTTGTATATGCTGCTGTACTCTGATCTATAGATATCGATTTGCAAATGAACCCATCAATGATGATGACGATAACGATAAAGACAAAATACCTAGACAAAACTATGGTGGAAAGCTACAATTACAATTTAAATCAGATGGATACACAGATATACTAGTTGGCACTGAAACAACAAGTACTACACCAAATAGAGCACGTTTCAAGAAAGTCTGGGGTTGGGATATTGAAACATCCCAAGAGGATTCATTAGAGTATCTTCTCTTTAGTGCTGATATTGGTTTACAATCTAATGAAGAGAGATTTTACTTCCAAGCAAGAGTAGATAGAGAGGGGAAGAATAAAGATATCATAGCGCTTAATGATGGAAGTGTCACTGTCAAGAGGAATGTCAAGTCGCCATTAGGGGGAGGTGGCTGGGGATTATTTAAGGGAGCTGGAAGTATATTGGCAG
>Ga0214477_101482_pt1 | contig 11011 bp, 7 predicted proteins | sample M1_20Mar14CPVII9_FD_165058 | JGI IMG/M metagenome (GOLD analysis project Ga0214477, IMG submission 165058) | Marine eukaryotic communities from Monterey Bay, California, United States - M1_20Mar14CPVII9sort6BwellC16 | ecosystem: Environmental > Aquatic > Marine > Unclassified | place: USA...
TATGAAAAAAGGATACCTACATTACATAATCTTATGATTGTGCGACAATTTGTCCTACTTTTTGAGGATACCGTGCATTTTTGCTACTAAAATCCACTAGATTGTCGCACTATTTTGGGTTATGTACTTATGTAATACATTCGACTTAGATAGAGTTATATAATATCTCACCGATAGATATATATGATTAAGATGTTGATTATGCCAGAGAGAGAGTCCGTCAAAGAATCAAACACATCGACGGACAGACAACATAGTCAGAAGCGGCAGTACATAGGCTCTATCTAGGGAGGCATTGGCTACTTGCCGATGATGATAATAAGTGCAATAGTTGAGGAATGGTACTAATATCAATACGAAATAAATATCAAAACAGCAACTACTTGCTACTTGTCACGATTATCATCGGTCTGTTCATCATCGCTTCTTTACTTGATCAAACATCTATCCTATTCAATTTTGGTAAAGTTAATACCAACAACGAACAGCAACAATCAAGTACTACAATAATGTCTGCAGAAGATCGTGAAGAAATCTCTCAAAAGATAGTTGTAGTTACAACTACATACTACCCTGATATTTTAGATATTAGATTCAATCTCGCTATAGATTTATGCAAACTTGCAAATAAAAACAATATTCATTTGATAATTGTTGACGATTCTCCAAATCATAATCAAGTTGCAACAAAATTCTTACAAACGGGAGGTTATATACATGTATATCAACAAGATAAAGAAAAGTTTGTTGGCAAGGGCGGCGCGTTGAGACAGTCAATAGCAATGGCAGTTACTTTGCTTAGAGATAATAATAATGATAGAGGAGATGCACTGAATAAAGCAGTGATATGTTTCACTGAACCTGAAAAGGTAGATTTACTAAATCATATACATCTAATTGCAAAACCAATACTTGATGGTGAAACAGATGTAGTTATACCAAAGAGAAATGATGAGCTCTTCAAACAAACATATCCTATAGAACAATATCACAGTGAATCGTTTGGTAACTATCATTTCAATCTGTTAGCAAAGAAATTACCAGCCAAGGGGTTTCAATCAGAAGGTGCAAAGAATATAGACTGGTTATTTGGACCATTTGCTTTAAAAGCAAGTTTGTCAAGATCTTGGTTAACTTACATCGGGACATCGTGGGACGCCCAAATTATTCCTTATGTGCGGGGTGTGAGAGATAACAATTGGAGAATAACATCGGTTACGGTTGACTTTAAACACCCAAAAGCAATGAAGGAACAAGAAGAAGGATCATCAGCCTTTACAAAGAAGAGACTAATGCAACTTAATTTATTATTTGACTTGCTAGGTGATAAAGAATTGACAATTGATACGGACATGAGTAGGCTGAAGTGATTTTAAAGCCGAGTAAACATAAGTAACTTTCCAGTCATACAACACCACACTTAGTAGGTACCTTAGTCAAGAACGACATATGCAGAGTCCTTTCCTTCCCACCATCTACTTATATACATTCGACATTCAACTCTAGATACTGCTAGCCTGATAGTCCTATTCTTGAGGATACCTCAAAGGATACCGTACCAAGATCACAAAACTGCTCAAGCCGGTATCCTGCATGCCTGATAGGTCTATGCAATGAATTACTTGCCCAAGCAATAAGCAGACAACTAAGCCCAAGAGGGTTTGTTTTGCATTCAATACTATGTTCACACTCTAACCAAAGCGTTGTATGGATTGGTCTCATAAAATCAAAACTCTGAAGATAATCACAAGCCTGAATATTCTCCACTTTCCCTCAAGATAATCAAACTTCGGAATTGCAAATATCTACTTTCACCTAATTACCATACACATCCAATAATGAATCTACTTACATACCTATCCACTCTGACAATCCTTACTATTAACACTGCTAATGCTCAAAATGCTCCGGTTGCAGTTAGCTGTGAACAGGACGTGTATGCTCTCTGTGCATACGCCAATTGTACGATGAATGAGGACTCTTTAACCGCAAGTTGCCCGTGCTACAGCATTTCTGGGCCCTCGCTTGCTCGGATTGATCTAATTCCAGATGATCAAGTTCGACAAGAAACAATCGATACATGTACCGACGCTACATCATGTGCTAATAATAATGCACCGATCTGTGATGCTATCTCAGATGGGTCTCTGTGGCCTGGTTCTGATGCCGTGAGTACCTTCTCTCGTGAGCTCGAGGTAGAAAACGGAGTTCTACTCAACGAAGAAGGAGAGCGTGATACGTTCACTTGGAAGTGTGCAGTATCCAAACGTGAAGTACGTCTCGTCCCCAACTGTATGCTTGCTCCTTGTCGGACATTGAATAACCCAGTTACAAACCCATACTTTGACGGCGAAGCGACCATGGAGTGCACGTGCCCTCTGATTAAAGCGAATGACGATTACACTTTATTTGGTGGACTGCAAGATCCATGTGACGAGCCAGCTTTAGTCAATGTAGGTGGCCCAACTCTCAATGTACATGCCATGAACAGAGAGGGAGTTAGGTTGGCTTGGGAAGCAGTAACAAGGGAGTTCAATGGTGAAAACATTCCCTCAGATCCAAGTAATGACGATAGAAATACTCCAACCATTAGCTTTGCTAAGTCTTCTGCTGGGGTCCTTATTTCAGAGTCGAGAACCGTTCCAACTGTGGCAGGGCAAATGGAAGTTGACGGATGGGGCGTCCAAAAGGCAAGTCAGAACAGCGGTTCGTCACTGACCATTTCAGCAACAGCCATTGTAATGTTGATATCAAGCGTCTTTCTCTAGATAGTGACATTGTCACCACCAATATATGTATATAATTAATCATCATCAAGAGCAAAGCCTAGCACTTCTGTTGTATCCTATCTCAAGCTGGTTGTGGAATATAATCATTATCTCTGTTGTCCTCTCGACTTCTCGATGTGGTATATCTCTCGTACTTTTTCTACCTCTACTGACTGCATTTGTCGATTGAGTTTTTGGTTGTCGATTCATAGTCTAAATCTACTACAAAATGTCTCTCTTTCTGTATTCAACTACTGATCTAGCATGCAGCAAAAGTATATTGATACCAATACCACAACTGTTGCTGATAATACACTACCAATATCAAATAAACTGTATGCAAACTCTTCAGAGGAATCAGGATTGTTGGTAATTTTCATATTTGTATATATTATTCCAGCCAAGATACTGAATGATATAGTTATTGTTAGTAGTGCTAAAAATAATCCAATGATACGAGAGACTTTCAGACCAGCCATTCCAATGCATCAAGATAAGCTGTCAAAACAGCAATCTATTATAGTCTCGCGGATACCCTAATATGTGTCTTCTACTATTATCTAACCTCGTTTATACAATACAAATAATACCGATACCAACACAACACTCAAAGCAAGTAATACACTACCAATATCAAAACTAAATACAATCTCTTCTAGAAATGAAGATTCATTGAAATTATCTACATTAATAATTTCTTCTAATAGACCATAGGTATTAGCAACTGATATGGCTGTTGTAATGCCAAATGAGATTGCAACTACTAATGATATTGTTATTAGTGCTAGGCTGATTATATGTGAGGGTTGTAAACCAGCCATCAGAGAGAAGAAGAACTACTATGTACTACAAATTGTAAACCGGTCATCAGAGGTCCGTATTGACAATTTGTTATAAGAGGAGGGGCAGGAGGCTGCTGATTGCTGATACGATGACGATGAGTGCAAATTAGTGCATAGTGCTAATATTGAATCAAATTTCAAGCGAGTGAAGAGTACAATTAACTTCCTAGAGGAGGGATACTATTGTAGATGAGTTCAAGATGATTTAGTGCGAGACTTTACTATTTACTGTGCACTCAATAACCGCACAATTAGTGTTAGTTTTTTTGAGTTTGAGACTTTGTTAGTATTGATCATCGACTCATCGAGCCCATACCACACTGACCGCCACATACCTCTCCTCTATACTGTATCACTATTACATATACCTATAGTACACTATGGTATTGCAATTTCACTCGACAGATATTAGAGATGCTCTCGTGGAGATAATTGCAAATCACAAAGATGTTACTGCAAAAGATGCAGGCAAACTGGCATCGATTGGAAGAGTTTATGGTAGTTCTTATTATGGCACTGCATATAAACGACGGGATGGTGGCTACTCATCATCAGATGATGAAGGTGATACAAAGAAGAGTGATACTGAAAAATCAGATGATAATGACGATGATAACTCGGTATCTTCGTCTTCTGATGATGCATCAACTTCCCCTTCATTAGAAGCCGTAGAAGAAGAGTCTACTCCTTCCGAAACATCAACAAATCAGCAGCAAGGAGGTAGTATTAGAAAGGGGAAAAAACCAAAGAGATCCAAAAACAAAAAGTCCAAAGATGATATGCAAACAAAGTTAGGTCAGGCTCCATCGATTCTACTTCCATACCATAATCACAACGCTGACAGCTCCACCACTTCAAAAGACAAGAACAAACAAACTAATAAACAGGCATTAGAAGTACCAAATGTATTACTACCAGTCAACTATCTAAGAGATTATCCATTTCAGGTATCAAATGTTGCACAAACTTTATTGAATACATGGAATTCAATGAATGCTCCTTCACCGTCGAATCGTGAGAGTAGCAGTCCAACTATTATAGTAGTATTAATACAAAGTGGACGCTTCGCATCAGCCGTATTTAATCTACAATCCTCCAATAAACACACAAAGGATACTACACCACAAATGATTGCACACAAAACGTCCACCCGCTACACAGTACGTAAAGGACAAGGTGGATCCCAATCATCACATGATCAAAATAAATCCAAGGCAAAGAGTGTCGGTGCACAATTACGTCGTGAGGGTGAAAAGCAATTACGTCATGATGTACATACGATATTTGCTGAATGGAAGAAGTTAAATTACATTCAAAGAAGTGTAATGGTATTAGTTTCATGTCCCAAGAGTATGAAGCGTGATTATTTATATGTTAATGATAATGGTAGTAGTAATGGATTGTTAGATAGGAATGATGAAAGATGGAGGAATATACCATTAGATGTTGGTAAACCTACATTGGAAGCAACATCGGCTGTATTGGATTGTATACTGAGTTGTAATTTGAAAAACATGACTGATGAGGAACATAGAGGTATGTTGAATCTTAGTGATGATAATGAGAAGGATAATGGAGAGAAAGGTACAAGTGACGATAATGTAAAGAAGGAGGTGAAAGAAGAAGAAACTCCAGCTGCGGCTGAGGTTGAGATATCTCCATTAACTCCACTACATCAAGCTGTTGTAGATGGAGAGTTGACTCGTCTTGTTGAGCTACTAAATCTATTGGATGAATCTGAACAGCAAGCTGCTGCTGGTGATAGTACTATAGAGCAGCAATCTGTTGAGTATGATGTAAACACAACAGGAGGTCCTGATAATCAGACGGCGTTGCATCTTGCTGCCTCTTCGACTCATCAGAATGCCACATCCCTTCTAAATGCTCTACTTATACAAGGTCATGCAAACCCATGTGCTATCGATTCAAGAGGTCGTCCGCCTTACTTTGTCACTGCATCTGATAAGCTTAGAGAAGCATTTCGCTTAGCAAGAGGTACATTAGGTGAAGACTACTGCTCGTGGAATGAGGATGCAAAAGTAGGACCTCCGTTATCAGAAGATGACGTTCAACTAAAGAAGCAAAAGGCAGCTGAAAAGAAACGGAAACAACGAGCTCGTCAAAAGGAGAGGAAGGCAGCTGAAAAGGCTGCCGCTGAAGAGGCTGCACTTAAAGAACGTCAAGAGGCCGAGAAGAAACAACAAGAAGAAGATGCAAAGCGTATGCGTGATGGATTAAAGCCAAAAGCTAAAGCACCAAATGCATGTGATTATTGTCAAAAGGTTACGGGGAAACGAAGATCACAAATGTTTCAACGATTAGAGTATATATACTGCAGTAGTGAATGTGTAAAGAAGCACCAAAGAGAATTGTCAGCTGCCGCTGCTGCAAAAAGGATGGGAGGTGATGCTTATAGCTACAAACCTAAGTAATTGACTCATGCTTCTTCTCTTCACTTCGTCTACTCCTTGTACTTCTCAGCTTTTGTCGATTCTTCTTTGGAGTATAACTCCAATCTGTTTCCAGTCTTTCTCTATTGGCATTACATTGTTGCCAACAAACATCATTACCATGTATCTCTACTCCTCTTTGTTCCAATATTTTTAAAGCCTTCTCTCCTATTATGTTACCCTCTTCATCCTCTTTTCTTGTTGTTTCATCAGTACTAGAAGAGCACCGACACAGGTGATCAGCAACATGAGCATGAAGACATTTGACATTATAAGTTTGACTAGGAGGTATACCTGCCACTCCACTTGTTAAGAATCTTTGTGCATTATACTCTCCCATCTTCTCAACAAGTTTATTAGTATCGTCTTTTGCTAATTCCATCCTTATTTTCTTTTGTGCTTCATTTGCAGCCTGATATCCATTTTGTTTCCAACGATCATCTCGATCTCTATCTTTGATTCTTAGCCAATCGCTCATTTGTCTAACTCCTCCTGAGCTTTCGTATGTGTCAACAGCTTCACATAACAGTGGACATGAGAGTCTAAATAATCCAGAAACCAACTTTGGACCTTTCGTTGGGTGTAGTCCTACAGCTTGAGGATGCCCATACTTGCACAGATTAGTCGAGATACCAAATACTTGTTCACTTTTGATTGGGTGTTGCAACTGTCGCTCTATTGTATCTAAATGAGCTCTCGTTTGTCCACGGAATGTATACCCAGCAACTATTGTTGTGTTGTAATTATCATCGTTTATATTCGGAGCATCGTTCTTGGTATTGTATAACTGAGAAGATGATGCATAAGCATTTCTTTTTTGTGAATTTGATGTGTAGATGTTAGTGGTACTTATACTACATCCACACCAAGCATGAACAGGTATCTTGATATTATAGTGAAGAAGAAGTACTAATATTAGCAAATACTGGGATGTCATCATAATATCTATAGGTTTATATAACTACCAATATGAATATCTATCTACCGCCTATGGTAGACAATTTGAAAAAATCTTTATAGTAGGTAATGATTGAATGAGGTGTACTAGATGGAGAGATCGAACTGCTATTGACTATTGCAATTAGAATATGAGTTTCCAGCTCTTATGCCATTGGTAGGTACATATCATTGTTGGCCATCAACAAAGGCTCAATGAAAAGAAGCCGAGTATCTCAGAGGTATCTTGGTCAGCAAAAAAGCCACAAGTTCATCATTGCAAATAATATGATGAAGAGATAGAAACAAAATGCTCTCGAAAGCCACAGTTCCATTGCCTCAGCGCATAAATCACTAGTAAGGTGAGTTGTTGATATATTGTGTATGCTTGTTGGGGGTGTGTTGCCGGCGGTGGCGTAGCCTGGGCAGAGCGGTAGAGAGGCGCAACGACAATAGCATCCTAGACATCGAGAAAGTGTTCTTCGTCTTCCTGCTCAAAGGCAATAAAGTTGAGATATAGACGTGTGTGAAATAAATAAAAGGAGAAGGTTATAGATGTGCGGATGAATCATCGATCTCTAGACGAGGTGGCCTTGAACGACGGGGGGAGATGTGTATCGTGCCTCTTGACGACGATGACGATGACGATGACGATGGGAGTTGTGTCATTGCTTTAATGAATTGGATCTTCCCATTGCAATTGAAATTGCAAGTTCAACCTACTTGATATTTTCTAACCCACACTTACCATACCTACATTACCAACCACAGATTATACATCTCTTCGATAATCGCACCATCCACTCAACGATTTACATTATTTGAACATGGTCGATCAATCTCCTCTTCTTCCTCAATCTCAGTTGCAATTCCAAGCAACCCGTCCTCAAAAGGTCCGGGCATATATACTGACATGGATAGGAATAGCAGGCGGCCTTTGTTTTCCATTTCTTAACCTTCTGGGTTACTTCAAGGGAAAATCATGTCCCGCCATTCCATCGGCATTACCGGCAATCATTACCCTCACGGTTGTTGGTTTGGTTAAAGTCCCTGGCGCATTATACAACTGTATTCAAAGGGTCAAGGCTGGAGAACTTCCAGCAGGACAAATCGAATTGTCTGGCCAGGCCGAAGATGGCAGCTTGTGTGAATTGTATAAGGGACAGCTCATGTTATTAAAAATCGAACAGGCCGCAACGTACTTGAGTTTTGCAATTGGGGCATTTTGGTTCTTCCCTCTTGGTATGATGCACAGGGATGTGAGACATGATGAAGAACAATGTGCAAGCTTTATATACACGATGATATTCGTTACCGGGCTCATTAATCTCATTCTTACATGTATTGCTGTACTTGTTCTTCTCTCGCTTGGGGTTGGGTGTATCAAGAAGCCTGCCGTTACCAGGCAGGGGAAAACGCCTGGTATTACGGACTTTTCAGGTGCTCTCTAATATCTGAAAGTATTTCATGGGGGTTTGAGGGGTTTTGTGAGAGGGCTTGAATTTTGAATGAAGATATGATTGGCAACTAACTCTTCTTCATAATAATTGTAATACAAAGAATGGGGATTATAAAGATAAAAGAAATTGGTTTGTGTACAAGATCTCTTCCTATATCTTTGTAGAGCAGCTACCGATAGCATTCGTACATTTTGACACATATCTATCCACAAGATATAGCAGTTGTCATGGGACCTAATAATCGGCTGAGACTGAGAGTCGTTATATGCTTCAATATTAGGAGATGAGATAACAAGAGCTTGACGGCACATACAATGAAACAGATGACGAATATCTTCAATCTCGATACACCCATATCTTACTATCGCTACAACTCACAATATAACTACGCCGAGAGACAAAGTAAGTTGAGAGGAGGGTGTGTGGAGGGTGGAGAGGGTTTTCTCTTTATTTGGCGATGAAACGCAGGAGCGCATTGATTTTTTGCGAGCTAGCTTTTGCTATCACTCGCCTCCAGCTAGGGGGTCAAGCACTAATAATATAATCCAAAGGTGATAGAGGGACAAAACAGTAGGACTCGAACCTACAACCGTGGCATTAACGCTGCCAAGCTCTACCATTGAGCTATGCTGTGTATCTATCATTATCATATTTTGCAATCAAAGATCCGGAGCCAAAAACCGTGAATTGTGGAGAAAGGCGCTACTTCTCATTTTACTACTACAAATTACACATTACTGATGCTTTATATGTCTGCCATATGTATCTTTGACTGTTACCCAAAACGATATCAAGTCTCTCGTAAAACACCAAACACCAGAGGTCGTATAGTCTGAGCATTTCGAAGGAAATTATTATATGATATCTTGATAGTGGTTGATGCAAATACAGGCACATCACCCACACGTACACCACTCTTCTCTGCCTGCGATTGTGGTACAATACCACTTATTTTGACATACTTTCCACCATCCTGAGATGATAAATCCATACCAAGTGTACCAACATCAGGTAGTGAGATAACAGGAGTAGGTGACTCTTCTTGAAGTTGAACAAGAAGAGGCTTCTTCTCGGCTGCTACTCTCTTCCTCTCCTCTTGTTTAAGTCGCTTCTTCTCGGCTGCTAGTCTCTTCCTCTCCTCTTGTTCAAGTCGCTTCTTCTCTTCTTCTAGTGGGATCTTCTCGTTCAATATTTCCAAGTGTTTCTGAACTTGTGCATCTAAAGTGGAGAATGGGATGAAGGAGGATGTAGGATACTTTGTTCTACTGTGGATATCTTCAACTTTCTTGCGGAATCCCTTAGTCAAGTGATAGCCACTGGTTGTCTTGACATCATTATGAAGAGTGATATTGTCTGTTACTTCAGGGAAGGACTGCTCAATCCTTGTAACTGATGCTTTGCACTCGACATTAGATGTTTTCTTTTCCATGACACGGTGATGTTCCTCTCCTGCAACAGTGGTCATGTCCTTCCCATACTCAAGTGAGCAATGAATCTCAAGTCCAGGACTAACTTTCTGTGCACCAAGAAATGTTTGGACAGCAACTGAATTCCAATTGATCCGGTTCAATGTTGACATGAATATATGTCTGAATCTCCGCTTGATCATCATACCCAACATCTTGGAATACTCCTTGTTGCATAAATTGGTTCTTGAACAACCTCGATCAAAGAAGATCCATAACTTGGCACCATTATCGCGGAGTTTGAGTTTATTAATATGTGCAATGATTGGTGCTAATTGACCGATTGGAAGGTCACCAACAAAGACATTATTATTGTCTGTTTCAATACCTGCTTCAATATCTTCGTATTCGTCGTCGAATTCCACAGTATTGCCATCTTCACCGTCATCCTCATTGTTCTTATTAGAGCCATTCGTTGTTACTGAAGTTCGAAGTACAATAGCAATATCATTACTACTAATTCCAGACTCTGGACCAAAGTAGGTGGAGGAACCACCATCTATGATAATACTGCCGCCCGATGTAATTGAAATGCTGTGCAATGAAGGCTCGTCTGGATTCAACTTTCTCAACTTCCCCTCTAACTCCTCGATTGTATCTCTGAAGTCTTGCTGAACCTGTGGAACGTCTGGAAGCTCCTCGACAACTCGTTTCCGTCCTTTTGTGATGAATGGTGGAAGAACACCTTCAGCCTTCCACTTATCATATAACACTTCAGCATCTGTAATGATTTCATCTTGATACTGTTCACGTTTACTTAATTCACTATCAAAGGGGACATTACTGCCAGCACCATTTCGTGAAGTTTCACTCTCGGTTGCTCGGTGTTTCATTTCACGTGCGTGAATAGCTTCGATAACATACGGGAGCCCAACCATCGGCATAATTCCATTTGCACATGATATGATCACAATCTCTTTGTTTGGATTGAGTGCCTCAACTACCCCGAGGAAGTAACAATAATGTACTGACTCGTAAAATGCACGGAGTGTGTCGTTAATCATTAGAATGATTTTCTTGTATTTGCTGTAGAGAATTGCTTTGATTGTTTGCATTATTGCATCACACTTCTCTGGGAAATGACGATAA
>Ga0214477_101483_pt1 | contig 11009 bp, 10 predicted proteins | sample M1_20Mar14CPVII9_FD_165058 | JGI IMG/M metagenome (GOLD analysis project Ga0214477, IMG submission 165058) | Marine eukaryotic communities from Monterey Bay, California, United States - M1_20Mar14CPVII9sort6BwellC16 | ecosystem: Environmental > Aquatic > Marine > Unclassified | place: USA...
GTAAGAATCTCGATACGGCAAAGTTAAAAGCTGGATTCAATGCCTGTATCCAGTCAGATGTGCTGAGATTTGAGGTTGGGACTAGAGTTGAGTGCAACCTTGGCCGTGAGTATGCTGGAGGGGAGGTAATTGCGACATGGGATAACGGGAATGCCTACAGGGTTATGCTTGATAAGGGTCATGATGTCTGGAAAGTCCGCGTTAGTATTGTTTAAACCTTGTGAATTCATGTTTTCAATATGATGATTTGACAAGTGCTTTATTTGGCCTTTATGTAACTTCATTTGATCGTCTTTGCAAGTTGTATACACTAACATGAGTTGTTACGATCTCTCTTTCATCATTATAAACTGTGAAACGCACATCTTCCAGGGCTCCAATTGATATTGACATGTACATCCGTCGACAGGTCTAGAGTGATAGAATTACGATTAATATAATGCTCTTATAATATGCCTAGTACTGCAAATGTAAATCAAAGTCTTTACTCATACTAGATGTACTATGAATGTCTATTTCTACGATATATCTATCCCGACTCTTAATCCGAAATGATCAGATAAGTAATCTCCACTGTTACCCATGACAGGTCGATTACCAAGAAAACCAAACTCCCTAACACGGAATACGTCACCATATACATAACATCGATCATATCTAGCTGTATATTCGAAGCATTCTTCATGATACTTGTTTGTATATGAATTCCATGTAAACTTTGTATCTTTTGATGATCCTGCCGCCTTCCAGCAATCGATTAATCCAGCACCTTCTATGTCCTTATCTTCTGCAACTCTCATGTTCATATCCCCGAGTAATATACAATTGTTTGATTCTTTAGTCATGTAATCCATTAATGACATACATTGTAATAATCTTTTATTGGCACCTTCTTTGAATGGTTGGAGATGACTAGATGATACGCAGATTTGTATTTTATTTGGCAATTCAATCTTTGCAGCAACACTTGGTAAATGATTTGGTAATTGGATTGATTGTATTATTAGTTCCTTTTGAACCAAAAGGTCACAATATCCGCAATGTGATTGTCTTATACCAGCTGATACATATCCTAAAGAAGTAAACAATTCACTACCAAAGGTTGTGCATTTGATATGTTCCATGATATGACATTTAGCGGTAAGTTTTGATATGCCACTGACATGATTCGGCAGCACATATTGGTATATCTATTTCCCAGTAGTAGCGGCCGCACGCACGGTTGATAAAGATCAATGATTACCAAACTTATCAGTATCAGTTGGATATCTTAAATGTCCCTGTCTACCCACCTATACGTCTATTTTGGACAATTCCAAGCACACTATCCTTCACTGTAGCTCTCTGACAATGCGTGTATTGATTTTTATGGTCCAATTCATAACTCCGACGGCATAGTAGGCAAAGATATAACAATGCCGATTGTCCACTTTATTAGTGTAGGTAATCGGGATACCGCCTCATCGGATACCACACTAGGATCGATTATCTTCTACTACACCCTTTATATCATGGTCTGTTATCGAGCTAATGATGTGTGTATGACAGGAATGAGTTGTAATGATGATATAGTATACTGTCATATAGCGTCTCTTGAGGATATCTTTTCAATTGGTGGTTTAATGTGACACGGAATGAAATATTTTTTCTTTGAGAACCCTCTGCTCGGGCAGGTGCAGTTTACCCGGTGTTCAGAGAGTTCAGTAACACTGCAATGTAGTAGTAGTCGTACCTACTTGAATTAATCAGGTTCATGTTCATATAAAAGTCAAGGTATTGCAATAATGGTGGTCCCGTGCAGCCGTTTGGAGAGCGAAGATAATAGCGATATTCGGCGATCCTCACTCAGAACTTCTGTTACGACTTTGCCCTAGATCATCGCTAAATACTCGCAAATTTTATTCTTAAATTGACCGGACGGAACGGAGGAACTACAATTAAAAGGTGGTGGAGTTACCTAGGTAGGGTAACTGATAGTGTTGATGATTAATTAACGAGTGGTGTAAGAGCATAACTTCAGTCTATATCATCTCTAGGCTACTGCCATCATATGAGCAACTTCAGTAGTCTAGGAGAGCTACATAGGCCAAGGGCTGGCTGTCTTAGAATATATTATAGGATACGGTGTGATATCCTTTCAAACTCTAATGCAGTATCAGTATTTCAAACCTCAACCCAACCATCAACTACCTACTTATCTGACAATATTAATATCAACATGGATGTCATTCTTGTTGTTTTACAAACAGCGGTAATATTGTTGTTGGTATCATTACCGACAGTTCATGGATGTTCATGTGCACCTCAACTAAACACTGCAACCCAACGAGCTAATGACATAATAAACACAAAATCAATCAACCTTATCGTTATGCACGCTTTGTCAATGAAACAACATACATTGATGTAGACGAGAATAGATATGAGGGACCTCCGGCATTAGAAACACAGAATACAACGTTTATAGTATCAGCAGAGATTGTATATAATAGATATCCGAATAGTTCTTTACAAAATAGTTTAGAAGTTCAATCAAATGGTACCAAGATAGTGCACAAGTCAACAATCACCGAATGTTGTATTTGTGGTCGGTATTTATCATCTCAAGATATTGGTAATGATTATCTTATTAAAATTAATAGATATGGTGATAGTTTAAGTATATGTGATCATTCATGCCGTCTAGGAGGTGACGGAGGAAATATGTGTAATGAGACTGCTAACGAGTTGAGGAGGATGAGTAGTAGTAAGGATGAATCATCTGCTAGTGCCTACTCAGTTCATTTTAGCTTGTTATTCTTCTTCTTCGTGATATGGACAAACTCAATATAATAACGTGGTTTAGGGCCGTCAAAGTGACGACTTAATCAGCTTTCTTCAACCAACATTCGGGCATGAAATTGAATAAACAATCAATAAAGTTACATATGTTATGTTCATTTCATCTATGTACAAACAGTTACAGAGGTAATCTTCGTCTTTTACAATACTTGAGAGAAGCCGGGGATTGAACGGATTGCATATGAAAGTGGCCAGACGATTAATAATGTAATGACACAACAGAGCAACCACGCAGGAAAGATTGTATGGAGCTCCATCAACATACTCGATATTACCAGTAGCATCAAATATCCTAACAACTGACCAACCACCAATAATCATTGGGAAAGCATATTGAATGATATATGCAGTATACATTGCCTTGGAAAAGAATGGAGTTAGATACTTGACTTTCTGTACAATCATAAGAAGACAGTGACACTAGTGAGTCCCATACAAAGTACTCCCTTCCAAATAATACCTTGACCTAGAAGAAGGCCCAGCCATGATGGTATTGGATTATCATCTCCGGAGAAAATAATGGAAAGTGCGCAGCGTAGTACAATGGACAATACCGCCCAGAGGTAGATGACAACTCTTGGCATGTTCTTGATACTTGTCATCCACTCATTTCTCTGTGCAATCGTTCCAGCAAAGAAGAATGGAATGTATGATGGATAGTTCGACCAAAAGCCAGGTACTGCTAAGAAGTTTCCCCCCGGATCAGACCAATAATAATGGCAATGATGAAGAAACCTAAAAGGGATGGACATTTGATCGATGGATTCCACCGCTCTCCACAGGCAACAACGTATATAATGCTGAAGAAAAACAACTGATTCAGGAACCACGTTGGACCCCAATTGTATGTTCCAGAAGGGAAATCAAAGTTCGGGAAGAACAGTGATCTAAAGCCTGTATAATAAAATCAGATCGGCAATGATGTTAGAGACAATTTAGAATCATGGGCGGTACAATGAGCTTACTGGTATTCATCTTCAGCATACAAAACTCACCATATTCTACAAATGTTCCGAGTAAGAAGTTGCTTTGTGAGTAGGCGCTTTGCCCTATCGAATAAGAACTCGTGTATGCCCTTCTTGTCCAAGCTCTTTGGGACTATGTAAAAGCTACGGCTACGGAAGAGATATATCACTACATACAAGTCTCCCGTCGGTGATAGTGAAGAAGATGACGATGATACTAGTTCAATGTATGAAGATTAATGTATGTTTATGTGGTGTGTATGTGGCAGAGTTCAAATCTACTGTTGGTATTCTTGGGGAGTATTACAGATCTTAACTAAATTCTGACACCTTGAATCTGTTCGTGATTCCATAGAGAGAAGAAGTGAGATGTAAAGACAAGCTGAGCCTTCTCATTATAAGAAAGAATTTTATTCGTGTGGCAGAGTTGGGCAGTTATGATTCACGATAATGATGATGGCTACTAGCTCTCATAAGAGCGGATAGAGCTGAGCATTGTCAGGAGGATGTTTTGCTCAAAACATCAAATATAATAACAGCAAAGAGAATTAGTCAATAAGAGTATATAGTAACGATAACTAACACTGAGACTGAACTGAACTGATATTAGAGATGGCTGTTGGAAGTCGTCGACCACCACCCAAGTTGCATCGCAAACAATCATCGTCATCTTGTCGAAGCCGAATCACCATGACATCAACAAAAGCAAAGGAAAAGTTGTTCAACAAATCAGTCGATCGATCAATAAAGTGGCAAATAGCACAGATGCAAGTGTATGAGTCTATTCATCGTCAGAATCAGAAACATACTCATATCCAATCACAACAAACGAATCAAGCAAAACAAATACAACTTGCAAATAAGAGTGGTGACACTCGACGTCGATCTACACCTCGAGCCCCTCCTGGCATCGATGCTACTCCGGTACGTTGTGAGAGGACAGGACGATTGATAGACAAGAAGAAACGAGAAGCAATAAGAAATGAAATAAGAAACAAGAGGAGAAAGATACTCGATAACGATAAGAGCAGAGATACCGAGTCTCCACATCAGTTCGTATCAGAACCTCCACATCAAGAGAAAGAAGTATATGAACATATCATAAACAAGTCAATACAAACAGACGACGAGATTATACAACAAGTCGATGCACGAGATAACATTGGTAATAAGGGAGAGGATACTAACTCATCCCGTTGCGGTATTCGGCAACGATTGATCAAACCTCCACCGCAGTTGTTATCAGAAGCACCCCCGCAACAGAAAGCAATACGTACACATAACAGTATCAAAAACCCATCGATACAAACAGAGTATGCAACAAGATGATACACGAGACTACATTAGTGAAAAGAGGAAGGATACTAAATCATCCCGTTGTGGTATCCGACAAAGAATGATTGATGTTGATGATGGGATGGAGGAGGAGTTGCAAACTTCGAGCACACATGATATGAAATCAAAACAAAACAATAAAGATCTTCCTACTACCGATACCTCTACCACCCTAGGTACTACCATTACTGATACAATTAATAAGGTTTCCCAACTTGAATCAGATGAACGAAATACAGAACAAGTACAGAAGCTACGAGCAACCATCTTACATCAAGAAACAGTAATCAAATCATTGAACACTCGGCTTCCCAAGGTTCTAGAACTACAGTTATCCTTGAAGAGTCGTCGACACCCTAAGCATAATATGAAACCGAGTACCTTCGGTGGCAGATGGATACCCCCAAGCTCATACAAACATAAAGCGGCCAAACAAAACAAACCAAAGGCCTATACCATTGTGCACACAAACGATCATTAAAGCACAAGGTCAGATATACTCGAAACAAAACTAAAGAACAAAGACATACACAAACAAAAAAGACAAGAAAAGCAAAAGGTAAGTCACAATATATCATCCAACATCCACACGTATACATGAAGATCATACCACCCACCTCTACAAGGAAACTTCAATCAATAGACACCAGACAAGCACAAGAAAACTCAAGGCAGGACATAAAACATAATCTCTTCAACAAAAGGAGGAAAAAACTACGTCCGGGCACATCTAGCTGCCTCTCACAGAACCGAGTAGAGACAAGATCAAGAAGACTCACTAGATCTTAAAGACTCTCTAGATTCAAAACTCTCTAGACTAGGCTAAACCGATAGCCGTCTTTAAACCTATGCACCAAGTATTGACCCAAAAGGTTACATACACTAAAACCCAAATCAAGAGACGAACAAGCAAGACCAGAACCAACAATCCAAGAAACTAGAGACTAAATATCGACCCACAAGAAGCAAAGCAAACTACGACTTGCTTTGAGATACCCTTCTTTCTGCAAAAAGAAAGGTCTAAAACACCATGAGTCCTCAAGAATACAAGGACGAGATGCCCTGCCATAGCCTGTCACTACCAAGGCAAGCAGGAAGAGGTAAGTATGTGAAAGAGAAGCAAAAAGCAAAGGATACCGGGGAGAGTTGCACATAATGTACATAACAGAAGAGCATATTAGGTGAGATTCCTACATAGCAGATGAAAGAGCACTGCATATGCCGCATATTATGAAGAGTAGGGGGCAAATATGTAGTAATAGTATATGTAAAATAGGAACCAATGTTAGAGTTCAAGGGCGGAATGAGACGGGGTATAAAGATAACCATTTTTTGGTATCTTTTACCCATTTATTGCTCATTGCAAATGAGCTCAATCTTGCATGTTGGGGTCGCGTCTATTAGAGGAAGAATACCGCTATATAATAATATAAGAAGGTATATAGACGGTATAATAACATTGATAACAGTAGGTTATAGACTCCTACAAAGATAAGGAAAAATTTGATAAACAATAATTAATTTTTGACACATAATTTACAGACACAAAGAAGAGCCCTTTTGTATAATATAACAAGGGCATATAATTATATTTGCAATACAATTGTATAATATATACAAGGGCATATAATTATATACATATTGCAAAGAGATCATATATAAAAGTATGAGGAGGTCTGTTCAATCGATAGTATCCACCCTCACTCTCACCACCCTAATAATAATAATAACATTATTATTATCAACACATGTTCAATTAACATCAGCAACAATAACACTAGCAAACAAGGGAACGCAATACCATTCAAGACCAGCATCCTTTGGATTTAATTTAGAATATGGATTACAATATGTAGCTTTATTGCAGGTAGTGGAAGATGATTTACATTTATGTGGTGGTATTAATGATGTGAGTGATAATACTAATGGTCCTGGTGAAGAGGAAGATCAAGATGAATTTGGTGGTATACATGATTGGGCTGATAATGATCATGGTATACAACATAGGAGGGGATTACGTAGTTTATCATTGCCCAAATTTGTTAGTTTAGGTGGTGGTGTGGTCGATATTGGTATTGGTGGGGAGGGGGATAGTGGTGATGATGGGGATGATAATGATTTGGAGAAGAAATTTCATGATGCATTATCAAAGAATTCGACGGCCGAGGAGGCTGGGAATAAACAGAAGAAGAAGATTCATGTTGTTCCCTCTCACGGGGTACCTGGTACGTGCATATCTTATCCTCTACTCTCATCCTTCCATCACTTTAATTACTCACACACCTTTAATTTCATCCCACTTCTCATCTCATTTAAATCCATACTTTTACCATCTCTAAATACAATACCACAGTTGCAATCCTTGCCAAGCGAGGACAGTGCTCCTACGAAACCAAGGCAAAGGTTGCACAAGAACTCACAACTCCCAAGGGTGCCGTACGTTTCGTTATAGTATACGACAACGTCGAGAGAGATGGTAATCATTTAATAACAATGATGCCAAAGGATGATATAGATCAAGATGGTATGCATAAACAGGGACATGAATTATGGAAAGGTGTGGGGTTGGTATTCGTTTCATATGAAAGTGGTGTAGATTTGCATGAGTGGATTAATACACAGGCGCATTATATCAAGGCACAAGGAGGACCACGAATCCTTATTGATGGTGCCGATAATTGGAGTTTACCACCCATGGATCAGTCCGCAGCCGGTATGGCATTCCTCCTTATGTTATTTGGTTGTGTCTGTTCCATGTCACTATTCCTTAATACTACCTTTGGTAATGGTCGGAACTCGAATGATTCGATTATTAGTGATCATCATTTATTCTTCTTGGGACCTGATGGTCAAATGATGGAACGTCCTGGTAATAGAAATAGTACTAGTAGAAGACGGAATAATCTACGTCTCCTAACGATGGAAGAGGTTGAGACTCTTCCGACAAGAGAATACCAACAATGTTCACTCCTTCCAGATGGAAGTAGTAGTGACGAGGATGATGATGGTACTAGAAGTCCACCGAGCTCAAGTTTGGAATTAAGTAAAGCGGATGGTAACAACGACGAAGAGCAAGCCAATTCTGCAGATGAATGCTCTCGGTGTGGTAGTGGAGGAGGACTATGTGAGGCCCTGCTACCGACGAAAAAAGAAGATCCATACTTCGATCAGAATACGTGTTCCATCTGTCTTGGTAAGTAATCACATGTTATGCCTAACAATCTGTATCGTAGGAGACTTTTCACTAACACAACTTTCATCTCCTTACCTTTCAATATTAGATGAATATGAATCTGGAGAACAAATACGCGTGTTACCATGTCAGCACACCTTCCATTCTGAATGCATCTTTCCATGGCTAACAGAAAGAAGTCCTACCTGTCCGTTATGCAAGGCAATGTTTGAGGCTGTACAGTATGAAGAAGAAGAGGAAGACAACGAGGAAGATCAACAAGATGATGGGTCTGCACGAGAGCACCAAGGGGGTGAGGATGAGCAAAGTTCTGTGCAAACAGAAGCAAGTGCTGCATCGTCACCACCGCCGCACCGGCCAACACCTCGAGAAGAGAACGGCGAAGAACTAGCCACTGAGCGTCAATCATCAACCTCTTCGGCAGGAATCCGAGGACGGTTATGGGGCCTTTTTAATGCTACTGTGGCAACTGATACTATCACCCCGGAAATATCTTCAACCCTAGATGAACCACTATTGGGAGGTGATACTGCCGATGGTAATGATAATGTGGTTTGAGGAGGCTCATGATTAAAAAGTTTGTAAGATATGTATTATTATGTAAAGTAAGAAATGTTTAAGACAGTTACTTTCTTTCTTATTGAATAAGACATTACTCCAATAGCCAAATTTATATTCAAAGCATGGCATCACTAGATAAACAGACCAATAGTGTGTAACATGAAGACCAACAATAATCCCATCACTTCCATTGATCCTCTAATAATTGTGCTTGCTGATGTGCTGGTGGAATCACTAGTTGCATCCTCTACTTCCTCTTCTTCTTCCTCTTCTCCTTCACTACTACAAGTTGGTGGTTGTTCAATACCCCCCGAGACAGAACCCAATCCATAAGCAGAACAAGCCTTATTAGGATTGGCAACCTTTATTTCCTCCACTTGTATTTGTAAATCACCACATTCATCATCTGCTTCAATCTCATTATTGCATATACTAATTCGAACTGTACTTTGTTCTAATTCCAAATCCTTCTTTGCAGCATTATAAAATGTTTGACAATTATCATCAATCTCTGTTGGGTTTGATGAGAAGTATGTTTTAATTTCATTATAACAATCGTTTGGATTTGCTTTGCAATCAATGCCATTGATGTTATCTACTAATGTGATTGGATTTGAATCTCCATTCCAGAACTGTGGATAACTTTGTTTTATACTTGTAGCTGCAGCGGTTGACTATGAGTAGAATACAAGGAGTTAAGTTAGTAACATGTACAAAGTATAGAGATATGAATATATGATCATCATTACCTCAAATTTAAGATAGTTCACAAATGCATTTGAGTTTGGTGGATTGCACATAGACTCAAGAGTATAAGATGGAATGGCAGATATCTTAATGTTGTGTTTATCCAGGCATTCTTGTGTTGCATAATACCACGGAATTAGTTTGTCGTCACCAAGCTGACCGTAGACTCTACAGTTTTGCAAATCGTCATTACCATCGAATTTACAAGGGCATAAGTTCTCGTCGGCAGTGGAGGAAGATATAAGAAGAACAAAAGTAGCCATGATAGGGTATAGGTACATCATGGTTGTTGAGAACATCTATTGAATGGCGCTGCAGGATGGAATAAGGTACTTCCTCTATGCTATTATTAAGCCACTCTATAGCAAGATAGGGAATAGTACAAGTTTACATAATATGTATAAGATTGTGGGCACATTTACAACAACTTTTTCGCTACGGGCCATTTTCACTTCAAGTTGGATACCAGAAAGATCCCTCAACAAACGCATGTGTGTCACTCTCCTTTTCTCTTGCTCTTTTTGTGGGATTGCTCGAACTTCAAACACCCATTGCAATGCAACACTTCGACCTACTATCATCGAATAAAATATAACAATTGCAATAATAATACTCCATCCTATATTTACTAAATAGTATATTATCATGCCCACTGTCACTAGAGATATGGCAAAGAAGTCAGCTCCCAAGCAGAAACCAACAAAGCCTAAGGCCGGTAACACTCTACAAAACCAAGGAAGCAACTATCTACTAAAGCAGCACGTAAACATCAATCTACTGGTAGGGCTCCTCCTGGTAGGGGAGCTAAGAGGAGCAAACCATCATCACCAACAAAATCTAAGAAGTCAGGGAAGGATAAAGATCAGGCAAAAACAAAGGCAAAAGCAAAGAAGACAACTGAAATTGATTTAGATGAAGAGAGACTTGATCGTAAGACAGTTACAGAACTGGGTGCATCACAGTACAAAGAAGTAGCCCCTGCCGTTAAATATAATGACAAATCAGTATCTCCTGGATTGCAACTACTTGGTGATGAAGCTAAGAAGAAATTAAGATCAACTAATAAAGGCAGCAAAGGATCTAATCTGTTGTTTTATCTCAAATTCATAGAAACAACCTCTGGGAAGCCTATTCGGCTGTGGTGAAGAAGGGGTGCTCGGCTTGACCGCATATGAATTATTGCCATCTCCATTATTGATAGCACAGGTGACATCTACAACTTCTCCAGCATGAGTGACCTGTAAAGGTTTCCTATAATGCAATTTTTTCTTATATTCTTCAAGTAGTGAAGTGCTAAACTCAAAGTCCATTGTATGTAAGTGTGTGTTGGTAGTGTCACTAAAGAAAACAGCCCGTAGCAAAAGTGA
>Ga0214477_101486_pt1 | contig 10993 bp, 7 predicted proteins | sample M1_20Mar14CPVII9_FD_165058 | JGI IMG/M metagenome (GOLD analysis project Ga0214477, IMG submission 165058) | Marine eukaryotic communities from Monterey Bay, California, United States - M1_20Mar14CPVII9sort6BwellC16 | ecosystem: Environmental > Aquatic > Marine > Unclassified | place: USA...
TCACCATCACCAGCATCATATGCAATTGAAAGAGCAGCCTCGGCACTATCCGCCTTTTCTCAACAACAACAAAGTAGTGACAGCAAGTCCGATGATCCACTTCTCTCACTTGCAAGAGCAGCGTCATTCCAAGATTCATTAACGACTGGATCTCCACCAATGTCATTATCAACTTCACCATCTCCATCCTCTTCACCAACATTACTACATACACCATCGGCTGGTCCATTGAAGAAACGGAGAAAGGTACTAGGTATTGAGAAAATAGATGATGAAATGAAGAAGAAGTCACAAGCTGATAATGATAGCATTGAGGATAAGAAGTTGAATGATAATAAGAATTTGAGTAGTGGAGAAAGTAACAGTCCATCACTCGTACCAAGTTTGGCATGGTCATCTAAATCATCTTCAGTTGAGGATATGATAAAGGACAACAGTAATACTATGTCTAGACACTTTCCAAATGTATTGCATAAGCTCCTATCCAAGACATCCTATAGGCAAGGTGATGCAAACAATAAGATATCATTAGCAATGGAATGGTTAAATCATGGTAAAGCATTCCGTATATTACGGTATGATATATTATGTACAGAGGTATTACCGAAGGAGATGCCAATGTTATGTTCTGATAGGAAGAAGAAGATGATGCAAAATGGTATTTGCAAGTCTGAAAGCCGAGATGATGAAACCAAAAGAGAGGAAGTGGGGAGTGGGCAAGTGTATAGTGACGATGAATGGGTTGAAGCATTCTCATGGTTTGCCAAGGCGTATGGGTTTGAGGAGGTAATGAGTGGTAGAGATAAGGGAAGCTTTCGTCATGAGGTTAGTTTCTTCTTTTTGTACACATGATGTGCTCATTTGCTTTTGTTGAGAGTTTACTCACAGTCGTCATCTTCTCTAACTCAGTTCTTTGTGAGAGAATCTCCCAACCTTTGCAACAAGATGAAGCTGGCAGCTGATAGTCACTCTGCTGTTATGATGAACAATTCAACTCAACTTACTCCAACCTTTAGTACTGTCAAAATGATTGGTACTCCTCCTCGAGGCTTGAATATAAGTCCAGAGCAAACAACAACCGTTTGGCGTAGTACCAATGGCAAGTCATCAAGAGGTGGTATATCCTCCATATTCAAACCACGGAGTAATTCGATCAATTCGACGCACCCATCCCACTTGAATGTACCCATGCTGAGCTCTACAAATACTGCAAGTTTTGCTGAAACTTGGGTGAATGGAGGTAGTCAACAGCAGTATCAAGCACATCCTTACCCTCCTCGACCACCACTGACAAGATCACCCAAGACTATACGTTTCCGTGACGAGGCCGATAATAGCAGGGATGACGCTGCTATTGAAATTACCACCCAGAACAATCGTGAGGTATCACCAAGTCCTCATCTATATCGTGGTCGGAAGCAGTTGTCTACATCACCGGGTTTGCCTCCCCGGGCATCAGGAGGAGGATCTGGATTTGTATCAAGAAGGGGTAGACGTCCTCCAATGATATCAAGACACTCTACTCATTAAGAAGAAGACGAGTATATGTGAGAGGAGAGAAGACAAAGGCTTTTGATACAGTTATCTCAATGTATGTATTGCAACAAGGGAGCAAAGGAAGAATGCTCCAAGTAAAACAAATTGTCTAGTAATGTAATATAAAGATGTTATGTATATGTAATACATTGTTACTAGTTATTAGTTGTCAATTATATGAGCTCATCCACCCCCTTCAGACTAAATCTGTTTCTGCTTTTCTTCAAATGCACGAGCCATGTTCCTGGTACCAATAAGCGGTCTCAATGTTAGATTATCCATCTTGGTACCCTGAACAGGTGAGCACACGCCATTGTTGATAACTCTCTGATCAGCTTCCGATTGAGGATTCTGCTTCAGATTCTCTTGGGCACGACGAATCTTTGCCTTGCTCTTTTGGAACCAGTCTTCAATTGGTGCACGCTCATACATGATACCATCAGCAGCCAAGACTGGTTCGTTTGTCATTAGTACAAGACTGATTGGACACACCAACTCCTCAGGAGGCTCCAAGGTCTCAGAAATCTTCTTTTGACACTGTGGTAAACTTTGATGAACCTCGGCAGTAGACTTGGTATCTGATTCGTCATCAAAGTATTCTGATATAGCACGGAGAAACGCCTTACGCTTGAATCCTTTTACTCCAGAACCCCCATCACCAACCTTCATATCATTGAGATAGTCATCCTCATTCACGGCTTCCTTCAAGGCTATCATTGAGTCGATATCTTCAGATTTGACAAGCCAAGTATAGAATTCGTCCACACTGCCCTTGATACATGATTGTTGTGACCGCAAGAAGATGAGCAGTGGGTCATTCTCGTTCAAAGTAAAACTTGAGTGAGTCCTTGATATGCTACTTCTGTTGTTGAGGCTTGAAATAGAAGCCTCGGTGATTGTTTCTTGAGTCATTCCTTGAGATGAATCGATACCAATCTCAGATGGAACATCTTCTTCCCGCACTACTTCTTTAGCCAGATTATTGCCACTATCGATGATTATCTCGCGTTGCACTTGAGCCTCTGGGGTATCGTTGCTCCCTCCCTTATCAACAGGTTCAGAACCATTAGACATACCAACTGATGCCACAGTCTCCGATTCTATATGCACATCCATGTGTCCCGCTGTTGGTTCTCGAACCGGATTGGTATCATATAACATAAAACCGGTTTGTGGCTGAGGAATCATCAAGGCCGGAATCAAACTGGATGGCTTGTTAACACTAACGTACTCTGTACCAACAGCTTCTTCGATCAAATCAATTGCTTCCCATACACTCCGTATACTTCCTTTCAAGTACACCTCTACATAATTGTCACCAACGGCTGATGTATCGATCTGTATATCATCCACACCTGACTTACTGATGATCTCCTTCTTCTTTCTCCCCTGTTTACCTCTGAGATTTTTTGATTGGTTTGCCTTAATATAGATGGTTTGCTTAATCTTCTTTGCCTGGTAGAGGTCAAATGGCATTCTCAACATCCCCGTGATAAAAGAAATGCCAGATGCTACACCTCGAAGTATCAGTAGAATCATGCCACTCAAAAAGAGTAGAACTGGCAGCAGAATAAGAATGTAATTCTGAACCGGCTGGCAAACGCTGACCTCGAAGATGGCATCTTCAAATGCTGCTCGGTATCTTAGGTGTTCAATAGAATGCCTTTCGATATCGCCACAAGTCCATCTTAATACTAAACAAGTCATACAACATAGTATTCCGAATATAATGATGAGAGATTTTGTCATTCGCGCGTCGTATTTAAGCATCAAAGAAAAGCCATACGCAATGGTCCGTAATACCAAAACAACCACACTACAAATCACAAGCCACATGAATGCAACAGATGCAACGAATGCTGCCTCAGACATTTTGTGGCAAACTATATCTGCTGTATCATTTGAACAGAATAGTTCTGAATCGCAATGGAAATAGTAGTTTGTCATGTCATGCTGTAAAAGCTTACAATCAACTTTCCAGTAGACCATACAATATAATACTAAGTATAGTACTGCAACTGCAATGACCGTACCTTTTCCGATGTAATTTATTGCACTTTTACATGTGTTGATAGTCATAGTCCTCAGAGATTGACAACTTGCACAAGCCGTTGGCCAAATAGAAGACAAAACTGAACGATCAGTCGACTTCTTTTTCTTGGGTATCTTTAGAGGAGCCGATGCCGATATTTTGCTGGTAGATGTTGCTGCTTGTTTGGTATTTGTGGGTGGCAGTTCGATCTTTTCATCTTCATTGTCTTTACCAGTTGCTTCTTGAATCAATGAGATTGCCTTCTCTACAGCTTCTTCACTCCCTTTCATATGAACGGGCACATACACCACTCCATTTGATGCTTTGATCTTGTACATAACCGTAGGTTGGCCTGTTTTTCTTTCAAATTCAATGTTATCGACACCCGACTTGGTTATTATCCCATTGAGTCTCCTTCCTTGCTTACCATTAAGATTCTTTGATGCAAATAACTTGACATATACTGTCTTTTTAATTTTGGGTTGGTGACACGATAAAGGGCTGACCCCAGATTGCTTTCTAACTTTCTTCGGAGATTTCTTGCGTTGTGAGACATACTCATGTGAAAGTAAACAAATAAAGCCGATCATTGCAATTACAAAGAACAATAAAATCTGGTACGCTTCTGTTGGAACGTTTGCAACGGAATCAGGCTCATGGTCTTCTATCAGAACTGGAATTGGCAGGTCGAAAACACCCAAATGAACTTCCACGACACGGGCAATGAATTCAAGGTTACTCTCTTCAAGATCATATTCATCAATGACATTTTGAGCCACAACAAGTGGATCATCACCTCGATTACAGCCAGCTAGTAAGTTCTGCTCACTACCTTGAAGAAGAAATCCGCGACCCAGAACTAAAGGGAAGACGTGATCATACTGCCCTAACTTCCTTATGAAATCATTAATGTCCCATCCTTCAATACCCTCATTCTCATACATATCCTGAATATCTTTGTGATGCATGTATTATCAATTTCACCTATGGCCAATATCGCCTTTCCGTTTTCTTGAAATATTTCCATATGCCAATCTTTGCCAAACCGAAGTTTCTTAAACATATCACGTCTCTTTGACACATATTCCCATTGAGGTAGCTTGGCAATCTCTTCAGGTGTTGGCATATAAGTACCCGGACGTTTTAAGTTCCATACTTCATGAGAATAGAAATTTGTATCAACGGCAAGAGATTCTACTCCTTCTTCACCAAGTTTATTGAATAACATGTGAGATAAGAGCTTTTTATCGTCATAGTCCATACTTTGCTGCTTCGATAATAAATAAATGATCCTGTCGTGTCTATACCTGTATTTACTAACGAGTGATTTATCCTCCATCATGGTGAGATAAGCAAGATAAAGTTCATCAAGAGCTGGCTTAGATATCTTGATCATGTTATGACACGTTGTTGCACTTTTTAGCAATTCCTCGCGAGTAAGGTCCATTGGTTTCTGATTCTGGTCGTACTTCAGGAGGGGCTTGCTTCCAACTCGAGCACATATACTTCTTAACTCTTCATCACTCAAATGTTCAAGCTTGTGTTTTTCACTTCCCAATAATATCTCCTCATTGCAGGAAGGTGAATCGAGATCTTCCAACTGTTCACATCGTGAAGTAGTTGTATCAATAACAGCAGGAGACGACGATTCCTCTTTTTCAATCAATGTTACTAGTAATTGTCGCATAATTTTCTCCTCGTCGGGAGCATATTTATACTCAGATAATAAGTGACTTATCCAATCAATTTTGTTTTTATTGAAAAGGGACTTCTCTTTCCACCGGTTGATGCGGTATTCAACATGGAGAAGCTGAGCATCAAATTGAAGACAAGAAGCATATTCCATGAAACTATTACCATCCTTCCTGCCACCACATTCACCTATTCTCTTCTTTGAATGCAACTGAAATTCATCAACGATTTTCTGTGCCGCTGTATATCTAGTATATTGATCGCTACCATAAATTAAGTCGTTAATATTCGATGATACTACCTGCTGTGCTTTTTCTTGTGTCTTAGTCTCTACAATATCATTCAATTGCCCTGCAAATACTAGACACATTTTTGCACCTTGAAGTATAATCTCCCGTTTAGGGTACTTCTTTTTATTCTTTGTAAGCCCAATTCTCTCGCATATGTCTAGCAATACCTTATCACTCAAATCTTCAATATTGCAAGTTGGTGGATTTATATCTTCTACTCTTTTACATCGTGATGCTACACAACATAATATATCATTTTGACATAACAATGCAACAAGTGCAAAAATTATATGTTTTCTTTTTCTCCTCATCATGGCGGCGCAAAATAAGTTACTTAAATGATTAATGCCGATCAATAGCAACGGTTTCAGCGGTATATGTAGGTCTTTGTGAAGGAGCTAGGGCCGCCTTTATTAGCCAACAAAGCAATGATAAGAGGAAGAGACCGCGCCGGCGAGGAGCGAGCGAGGAGAATAGGATACCGCATAGGATACCCAAATTTTTCTGAAGATCTCAAATCTCTTTCAGTTCAGATTTTACAAACGATGTTGATCAGCCATTGCAATAATATATTAATCTACCACAATAATAATACAACAAACCTCTGTTATACACTCTCTAATAATTACAACATATAGAAAAATCATGGCGGCTCAACCCCAATATACATACCAGCCACAACCAAATGAATTACCATACTACAATGCCCTCTTCACTACAGCAGATAAATCCTCGTCGGGTCACTTATCAGGTGCCGTGGCAGTTGAATTCCTAAGTTTATCTAAATTACCAGTCGATTTATTAAAACAAATTTGGACAATGGCAGATCAACCACCATCTAATACACTCGATATGAATAAATTCTATGTTGCAGGAAAGTCCACGTTAGTATTGTTTTATGATAGAATTCATGTGTTCAGTATAAAGTCTTGGCGACTTGACTGCTTTATTTGACCTCATTTTGCCTTTATAGATTGCCCTTGTATATCATAAGTACTAAAATATGTTATAATCTTCTCTCTTTCATCATCATAAACTCTGATAACGCGCATCTTCCAGTACGGTTAATTCAATTATTCCAAAATGGTAAAAAACCTATAGATTTGGCATTAAATATTGCTGATGGTGAACCTCCTATGCGTCCACCATTCTTTGAGGGTGTTAATGTTCAAGCTATTATGCAGCAGCAGCAGGGTAGTGGAGCTTCGGTAGCTCCAAGGCCACCGATGCAACAACAATTAAGTTCTCAGCAGCTAGGTGGACCTCCTCCTCAACAAGTAGTACAACAGCCCACTCCACAGGGATCACCACAACGTTCTCCTCAGTTAAATGGTATGTCCACACAACAGCCACCTGCAATGTCTCAGCCTGCAACAATGAACGGAGCAGCACCAACAATGAGTCCAGCAAACACAAATCAACAGCAACAATTGGCAATTCAAGATCCATACACAATGACACCACAGGAATTAGCACGGTATGAACAATTATTTCCAACGTATGCAGTACAGGAAGCTGATGGTATGTATTATGTTCATGGTGGTGCCGCTGTTGAATTGTTTAGTAAGAGTGGTAAGTTTTGTTTAGATTTTGTTTTTGATATGTGTTTGTGTATCTATATAGATATGTGTATTTTTATTGGGGATTTATATGTGCTCAACTAACATATGTTTTTTACTCTTAAATACATGATATAGGTATGCCAAATGAACAACTAAAAGCAATATGGAGTATGTCAGATTCACCAATTGATAACAAATTAGATTCTATCGAATTTGCTATAGCAATGCATTTAATTGTTTGTGTAACTAAAAAAGGATTGAGTATGCCGCCGAGTTTACCACCTAGTTTGGCTATGTTAATGAATGATGCACGTGGTGGTGGAAGTGGAGGAGGTACAGTGGTTGGTGGAGTTGGCGGACAAAGTGTTGCTGCTGTTCCACCTTCTCCGGGTGGTATTCCATCTCCTGATAAGATGGGTGGGATGATGCAGCAGCAGCAACAACCTCAGATGAATGGAGGTTTAGCACCGCCACCTCAACAAATGGGAATGGCTCAGCAGCCACCTGCTGCTCAAATGGGTATGCAACAGCCTATTCAACAATCGAATTCCTTTGGCGTTTCACCCGAGGGAGGGACTGTTGATGATGCATTTGCAGGTCTTAGTAATGAAAGTGTTAATGTTGAGGAGTATAGTGTTGCTGGTGATATGAGTGCTGCCGGTGCAGATAATACTGGAATGAGCACCGTGGGTGGTGGATTTGGAGGACAGGCAGCCATGAGTACATTGGGTGGTGTAGTTCAACAGCAACCTGTTATGCCCATTCAAGAGGTTACAACACCTGAACCATCTCCAATGCCTGTAAAGCCAACAATGCAACAGACTGTAATGCCTCCACCACCAATTCAGCAGCAAACTCAACAACAACAGACACATGCCCTTCCACCTAGGTCACCACGCAGTACTCCCCGTACTGCTGCACCAGTATCCTCAGAGGACTCATCCGCTGAACTAGTTTCGTTGCGGGAGGCACATCAAAAACTCCAAGCCGAAGTTATTAGTTTACGTGCCAAGGCTGCATCAGTCTCCGAGGAGGAACAGGAAACACAGAAGGAAATTGCTCAATTGGCATCAGAGATTGGCAAGTTAAGTATGGAATTAAGTGAATTGAAGGAGAATGTCATGGATGCCAAGGTTAAATTGGGTGAAAGTGTTGGTATTTTGAAAGTTCAGCTTGAGAAGAAGGGATCATTAGAAGCCCAGGTAGAAGAGGCACGTATTACACATGAGGCATTAACTTCTGCTAATACTGCTGTTGAGGAGGCGAATGAGATGGCAATGGCACAGAGGGCACAATCTGTTGCAGCGGCTGCAATGGCAAAGGAAGAAGCATCTGTAGTAGTTCCAGAGCCTGCTCCTCAACAGCCAGTGGAAACTGCTGATTTATTCTCATGGGGTGCTCCAGCTCCTGCTGCGCCCGAGGCTAATAGTGTGGCAATGCAGCCGCCAGTTGAGCCTGCTTCTGTAGCATCTGAGATCAGTCCAGTATTGAATGCAGCTATGCCTCCACCCAGTGACGTTGATAGGGATAGCTTTTCGGTGTATTCAACTAGTGGAGGAGTTAATGCTAACCCCAATCCATACGGTCAACCTCTAGGGGCAGCACCACCTCAACAACAACCAATGGGTGGAGGTATTCCAGAACCAACAAATCAGGGATTTGATTATAACCAACAACAAACACCAATGGGGCCAGGCATGTCGCCAATGGGAGGAGCTGGTATTCCTGATCCAATGGGATATCAACAGCCACCTGTACAGCCGCAACTAACTCCACCTAGACAGCAGGAATCATTTGCTTCCTATAATTCTGCTCCTGCGCCACCACAACAAGCTGTAGTCCCTTCTGGTCCTCCTTCACCTACCAAGGCAGAGTTGGAAGAAGTCAAGGGTAAAACTGTTGAGGCAGAGAAGACATTCCGTAAACAGGCTGATTTAGTGCGCTCTATTTCTACTGAAGTTGTCCAGCTCGAGTCAGTTGCAAAGCAAGCAGAGGCTAACATGACGTTATTAGAAGGAAAGACAAAGAAGGGATCATTCGTCGGGGGTAAGAAGAAGAAAGCAAAGAAGGAGTATGAAAAGGCAATGGAAGTTGCTGAAGCAGAAAGAAAGAAGGTGGAGAATGCCAAAGCTCAACTAGCTGCAGCCGAAAGGGAGGCACAAAATGCCAAGGGCAATGTCGACAGTCTAAGAAGCAAGTATGAAGAGATGGAAATGCAGGCAGCAACTGCAGCAAGCTATATGGCTGCCCAACAGCAAACCTATGGTGATAACCAGTCTGTGGTAAGTGCACAGCCTTCAATGGCGAGCGCACAGCCAACAGTGGCAAGTGTACAACAACCGGCATATAATGATCCATTTGGAGGCATGAACATGGGTCAACCACCAGCCCAACCAACAAACGATTTATATGGAGCACCTATGGGTGGCGGGGGAGATTACGCTAATCCATTCCTCTAAGTTTCATGGTGTTTAGTTGTTTAGAGTTGAGAGAGATAATTGTGTTGTTGTGGTATCTGTAAGCTAAATGCAATCACACTGTTAATGTCACAAGTTTACAGGTTTATAGGTTTCTTATGTATACTATGCACAGCTACGACTACATGAGTTGGTCTTCCTACAGGTCTCGAAGCTCACCTACTGTTTTGGCGAGCCTTTTCATAAGTACTGTCATGGTTTCACTTTCACATTGCGAGACAGTATCAACATCTGATCTACAATCATCTTCCTCGTCAACTGACTCTACTCGAGCGAGACAATCTTTGATCTTGTGCATCCGCTCAACTACCTCAGACAAGCTATCTTCTTCTTCTGCAAGGTGGTTCTCACTGTCAAAGCTATCCATAATGCCATTGTTGAGGGTAATCTCAACAAGGGAGTGATTATCATTCGAGTAGCTCTTCAAACTGGCATAGGACATTCCTTCCGATCCTGGCATCGAGGCGATGGTGCGCTGGAAGTCGATTTCAAGGTCGTCAATCTGTTGAAACAACTCATTCATAGATCCTGAAGATTTTGTACTCTTGGGAGCATCTATCACACTGTACGCGTCGTCATCTACTTCCAATACAAGCGCCCTGTCACTATTGGTGATAGGCTTGTTACGGTGTATAAAATCCGGACGAAATGCAGGTACTTTCATTTCTCTAACCAGCTTCTCCTCCGTCGCACCATCATCATTACAAGCTACAATCAGTCTTTTTCTCCTTCTTCCTCTCGACGGAGTAGTACTAGGAGGAGGATCCCTTGCACTCTGATTCTTTTCGCTCACCTGTGTTAAGTTTTTACTTGAGATGCCTTTGCTATTTGGAGAATGCGTTGTGTGGTTGTGATCATCGTTAGTGGTCGAATCATTCTCCGGAGGGTCTCGTATCTCATGCCCAGAGGCTTCTACTCGACGGCCTGGTGGATCAGCAAGGTCTTCTTCTTGAGGAGGAGAGGATGGCATACATTCTTGTAGAGTCTTGATATGATCGCATCTTTGAATCTTCTTTGGTGAAGGATGCACAATCACTTCTTCTTCTTTATCCGACGAAAATAGATCAAACTGTTTCTCTTCTCGACATACATTTATTGGAGATATTGATATTCCATGGCCATTATTACCAACTGAATTAGACCGGAGTGATATAGGCTGGAAGTCATAACACGGGGCAACAATAAGAGGTGCAGTCTGTAATCTATGGAGGGGTGAACGATGACGACTGGGCAGGACTTGTTGGTCGACGAACTCCTCCTCAATTTGATACTCGTTGTTGACAGGTTGCTGAATTGGACTAAATGTTCTTTGATGTATATGAGGTACTTGAGACGATGGATCTTCTTCTTCTTCTTCTTCTTCCAAGACTGATAGCATATCATTTTTCATGATGTCTTCCTCCT
>Ga0214477_101489_pt1 | contig 10964 bp, 8 predicted proteins | sample M1_20Mar14CPVII9_FD_165058 | JGI IMG/M metagenome (GOLD analysis project Ga0214477, IMG submission 165058) | Marine eukaryotic communities from Monterey Bay, California, United States - M1_20Mar14CPVII9sort6BwellC16 | ecosystem: Environmental > Aquatic > Marine > Unclassified | place: USA...
ATAGATTCTTACGTCTGCATCCGCATCCCTCGCCTCTTCGAAACTCAGGATGACTATATGCCCCCATAGAAGGCGTCACAATGTCTACGCGAACGTTATAATATTGCCCAAAAGAAGCAGCAACCTCCATATGAAGATCAAGCTTCATCAGTAGCTGCTATATCCAGGGCGGTTAATGAAGTATATCAACAAATGGTCAATGAGGAGGCACCACCCGCTCATAATATCAATTTGGATGAAGTCTCAATATCAGCATCATTAGGAGGAGTGATTGAAGAAGTTTTGAATGAGATTGTACCCGGTCCGTATCCCGAGGCTATCGATACATTAGTTGATCCTTCGCCACCACGGCAGAGTCTTGGAATCGCCTTGGCTAATATGAATGTAAATACAGATGAAAATGCTTTATTAATCCGTGGTGGTGCGCCTAGGGGGTCGACGGGTCAATCTGCTGATCAAGTTGTTGAACATATAAGTCAAAGTATACCTGCAAATATGCTAGAGGATGTGGCAAGAGGATTAGCAGATCGATATCAACAACAACAACAACAACAACAACAACAACAACAACAACAACAACAACAACAACAACAACAACAACAACAACAACAACAACAACAACAACCAGCTGCACAGCTACTGGCACAACAACCAGCGGCATATTTACCGCAGCAAGAAGAAGAAGAACAACAGCAGCAGTTACCGGCACAACAACCAGTGGCACAGCTACCACATCTACCAGCAGCACCACCCCGTCCGCCTCCAACAATACGCAACACTGACACCTCAGCGGCAGTGTCATGGAATGAATGGTGTGCACCGACTACCAACTTTACAAGTAAATATGAACGTGTTGGATATGATGCAGTTAGTAGAAGATTTTTTTACAACTTCAAAGTAGGTAAGCACCTTTGCCGTGGTTCATCTAATTCAGAAGTTGATTGTGCAAAGAAAAGTGATGATGAGGTACAGAAGCATTTTGGTCACTTGAACAATGAGTTCTCTCTCAACTTTGAATCAGATGCTGCATATGAAAGAGCAAAGAAGAAAGAGAAGAAGAAGGGGCGTATTGGTCCATTTGTAACTTGTCTAAGTCCACCATGTAAGAATCCACCATCTGGAGTTGCTCAAATGAATGACAATCCTGGATATTGTAATGGTTGTCATTCGATATCTTCGGGAAATTCAGTCTCCTACCAAGACAGACTTGCCAAAGCTATGATGGACCGACAGTGCCGCATTCATACAAAGTCTATTGGAATCCGTATTGGTGGTGATGTGACCAAACTTGAACCTGATATGTGTGCTATACACAAGAATCATGCAACAATTCTTGAGATCAACTATCTTGGCCATCCTGCTGCACATTATGACAATGATGTTTTACGGCCAGAAACCCTTCAGAAGTTCTTCAAGAAATACAAGAAGAAGCTTGTGTTCATTATGCTTTATCATGATACACAAGTACCCAAGTCTTGTTGATCGTGTAGTTGTATCAGTTACAAGGCAGGAGAAGTGTCAGATTTGCAATAGCAAGAGCACACATCGCGGTTGTACATGTGAAGACTGCAGTAAATACATCTGCGATGATTGTTGGTCAGTGTATACACATCATTGCTGTCCATTCTTTCAAAGACCTCCTCGATACAACAACCGACGCCAAAGAGCATGGGATAGGAGCGAGTACTGCTTATTGAAGCAGTTATTCTCACGGTATGGTAATGACTGGGATCAGATTGCTCAATTCATGAGAACTCGAACAGCAAGACAAGTGAAAAGTTACGGTGAGGAGGAATTCTTGGTAGGTAATAGACCTGGATATGTTTATGAAGTTGTTAAGGTCAACAGGAGAAAATTCGAACGAAAGAGAAAGCGTATAGCAAATGAAAGTACAGACCAACCATAAATGAACTCGATTCAATAGATAATTGTACTTGTACCCAATAGGATTCTATATTCTCTGTACATACCAGGCTGCCTCTGGCGCAATTGGCGATTGAACCCTAGTTTGAGCTCATAACCTGGTACAAGAGTTTATCCCTATATGTATCCAATTTTGAACTGTATCATCTCACTTTTCAACTACGTATTCAAAAAGATGAAGATCTCATGTCGCATCTCAATTTGGATCTTTGCATTATTGTCGTCGTCTACTGAAAGATATCAGTCTATATCATATCAACTCCACAACATATCTACAACAATCAACTAATATCATGGCATTACTAGGACGTCGCGCACAAGCTGCAAGAGCTGAGACATCGAACGGAGGACATGTCAAAACCGTAGGCGGAACTAAGGTTGCAACAGGACCCAATGGCAACACTGCAGTCAAGCAGACGAAGGCTGGTGTTGGTAAGATATTGTATTGCTTCTATCTTATATATATAATGTATTGTATATTGTTTGGATTTCTAATGTATCTATTTGTTGCAATGATCTCTCCACCATCATCTCTCTCCCCCCTCTCCTCTCCATCGATACGACGACACAAATCTATATCAACGATAAGCACATGGAGAGAATGGTGCTGCCGCAGGAAAGCAAACAAAGGTTGCCGTCAAGACAAACAATGGTGTTAAGACTGCCCAGAAGACTACTGCTGGTGCCTACAGGGAGAAGAAAGAGTGAGTACAATCATATGTGCATATATCTTTGTATGATATGACATGTCTCATATCATATGTATCTTACTCCGCTTCCCTTCTCATTCTGCTCTATACATAATATAGATATGATTCTGACTCCTCAGCCTCTCGTGATGGTAAGAAGACACACGGTGTTGCCGTGAAGCAAACCAAGGCTGTCAAGACCCAGAATGGGAAAGTCGTTGCCGGGAAGAAGACCAAGGTAGTTGGCGGCCGACGTGTTGAATATGATTCAGACTCGGACCACAGCCACAAATCTCATGGTTCACACAAATCTCATGGTTCACACAAGTCTCACGGCTCACACAAGTCGCATGGTAGCCATGGATCAAAGGGGAAGAAACATGACAAGCACCACGATCACAAGCACGATAAGCATGATGATAAGCATGCTGCCGCTGGTAAGAAGACAACTGTCGTCAAAGGACCTAACGGCAATACTGCAGCCAAGCAAACAAAGGCTGGCGTTGGTAAGTTCTATTTACATTCATGAATACTCATGTTTATGGATACAAATCTTTCATTTTCATTCTCACATGTTCTCCTCATCATACATCTAGCTCATGGTCCCAACGGCACAGCCGCAGGAAAGCAAACCAAGGCTGCCGTCAAGACTGATAATGGCGTTGCTGCCGGTCAGAAGACTACCGCTGGACGCTTTGGACGCCGTTAAGTTCAATGTCAAGTTGTCAATGTCGTCTCTCTGGTTCTTATGTGAGAGATACTTGATTGGGGGGATCTATACTGTATGATAATGGGGGGATCTAGAGATGAAGAGTTCATCAAGATATATGAAAAGAGTGTAATATAAGTAATGAGCTCATGTCTGGTTTTTAACAAGTGTACTAATATTAATAGCCCCCAATGATTGTTTGAGAGAAGATACCTCTAACTTTTTGGTATTCAAAAGCCAGGAATGGATCTTCCCGTATCAGCCCTTAGACACAATACTTCTATTCATCAACCCTGTTGGATGTATGTATGAGATGCTACGTCCTAGCACATAGATATGGGAGAGCTTTTCATAGGATGGAGTATCTTGTTAGGATACCTCTCTCTCCTCGCTCTCCCCATCCGCCAGTGAAAAAGATTTTGATTCAAGTTTCACTAGGTATCGCTAGATAGTAGTTACTCACCACCAGCATATTTACTCTCTCTCTCCGGATAGGAAATAATATTTGTATAGGAAGTTAGTTAGTGAGGTATTATACAATTGATAAAGATTGAATATCCGTCTCTTAGAGTGGCACTTGCAGAGTTATTTTTTTGGTAGATAGAAATAGACAAAGAAAAATGACGATGCAAAGAATAACATCATCACTCGTAGCAATAGTACTTATACTTATATCTACGGCAACAACACTCGTCTCATCATTTCAAATTAAGACTGCCTCACTTCCAGCTGACCTTCCATCAATTCAAGATTGTCGACGATCAGCGTATGCAGGCAAACCAGTTAACTTGGCATCAGCCGTATCATTTTGCAATGCCGATCAAATACAAAAAGAAAACTATATATGTATAATAGCCAAATCAAATGACGGTATGGTCTTGGGTACCGCGGATTTGAATACAAGAGTAAGTATCATATAAGTTATATGCCGTATACCTCCTTACTTGGGTTTGAATAATATCTACTGAGATATACATACTTTATACTAACATATCATATCATATCATAATATTATTACATAACATATGACATAACTATTTCAACAACGATTCAATTGTACACAAAGACAAAGGTAGTTAATAATGTATATGTAAGAGAGGAGGCAAGAAAACAAGGTATTGCAAAATTAATGATGGAAAAAGTAGAAGAAAGTATAGATAAACCCAACACACTCAAATTAACAGTAATGAGTAAGAATACTCCGGCAGTATCACTTTATAAAAGTTTAGGATTTGAAACACCCGGAATTTACGGCGGGTTAGATGCATTATCATCGGCTACACCGTTTAACTTTTTGATGGAAATGGAGAAGAAGTTGAAATAAGAATAGTTGGACAGTACTTTGAAAAGGTATGCTTGATCAGGGAAGAAGTATATCTGCAGATGTGGAAGCTCAAACCCATAGTATTTCTCCAGTCGGGTGCATTGGGATGATTAGGAGATCTTTCCAACTGTTGGATGTACAAGGAAAGCATCCCCCTAAGAACAAAACAATCAATCACATCTACATTGCAAAAATATTTAGCATCTGATTGAATTAGTATCTAGAACCATTTCTATGAGACCCGATGATTGATGTCTAAAGTTTGGTATGTATTGGAACCCGATGACTGATGCTTCTTATAATTAGCAAACTAATGCCACATCCACTAGTTGCGGCAAATGACCCCGTTCTTCTCAGCGATGATGCTGCATCTCTTCATGTTTGTACCTAGCCCTTTAGTTTTAGATGCTATTATAAGCAAAACACTAACACTACAGGGTGAGAGAGGTAGGCATGCAGATTAGATTAGGTTTGGTATGATTGAGCTCATGACAAATCCGGTAGGGTTATAACCAATAACCACACGGTTGAGCTACATTGCTCTGCATAAGAAGATGTGACAAATATAAATGAGTGCGTAAAGGGGAGTTCTCTGTACCGTCGGATACCCGGAGGTTTGCATGTTTTATCTATCAGGGAGAAATAATTCGATCAAATTACTTCTCAATGCGGTTGAACAAGAAGCTAATTAAAGTATCAAATGATGAGGTGTTTCTCATTAAGTTTAATGATAGTACTTGTTTGGAATGATTATACTGAAGTAGTTTGCAAGCCATTTACTCTCTCACACCCCCGCAATACGCTTAAAAATCACCAACATCTGTAAGACAATATAGAATATGATATTATCAAATAATAAACGACCCCCACCTTACGATGATCATGATACCAGTTATCGTTCTGGTATGTCATCACTTTCATCAATATCTCGTCATATAAACACAGTTATTAATGCTACATCGCAACATGCAGATGATGATCAATTATCGATGGATGAGGATAATCAACCAACGACGCCCCCGCCTATGGTTATGCTAGATGGTAATAATAATATTTCAACAGTGCCAACAACTCATAACAATAATCAACCCGAATTGTCATCTTCTCTACTGCCCACCCGTCAACCGTCGATAGAGGGGATATGTACGAACAATACACCGCTATTAACGTCGTCAACGATGCCTCCGTCGTCATCTAATAATATTTCTAACATGAGTATCGATGGGGCAGGCCTAATAGCCACATCCTCTCATCACAACATGAGAAATAATAATAATAATATTCCACCAGGTATCAAATCTCATAATGATGATGATAATGATAATATTATGCCCACTACTAATACTACCGCCGCAACAGACAATCTTAACAATAATATGCCGGGACAATCTTCATCATCATTACAAAGAAAATTTCCACCCCGACCTGGTGCCGCTGCAACAATTAGTAAACACACTCAAAGCCTATTAACACTCGATATGCGCAACTATCGTAAGTTGGAAGATGCAATTATGCAAGTTAAGTTATATCTCGAGAATATACGTCAATTAGCCGAAAAGTTAGGTGGAGGCAAAGTTAATTCCGAAAGTAATGTAGAGGGTATGATTGTATTAAATGAGAATGAAATTGATATGGGTGTACAGTTAGTAATGGATAAAGATAGGGGTGGTGGTGGTGGAGGGGGTAGGTTAAAGAAATCATTATTTGTTACTATTATTACTGGAGAGCGTGGGGTAAGAGGTTTTTATGTTTATGTAATAATGCTTTTGTTTTCATTTTATAAAGTGTGCATATGATGTGCACATGTTTTAGTTTCTCATAACTCACCACAACCTACCTGCCCTGACTACCTCCTCACACCACCTGTCTTTTTGAAACAATAAACAACAGAGTGGATTAATTCTACGAACACTATTGCAAAAGATATTCCACAATCGCAGTATCAAATTTATTGATGATAATGGAAAATTTCCACCAGTTTTCCTAGTAGATGCATTGAGTGAAGTGAGGGATGATTTGGAACATCATGATTATACTACTAATCATCGTACTGCTGCTGCTGCTGCTGCTGCATGTCAAATGGAGGCCAGTCACAGTAATAATATGGTACCATTGCGTCCTCCTAATCCAAGGGGAGTGTCAGGTGCTATTAATCGACAAGGTCAAGCTGTTCTACCTTCTTTACCGCCCAACAACTCGAGTGGAACAAGTGGAGGTATGCAACAGGCTACTACCCCACCTTTTTACCCTGATCCACCAGCTTCACAACCGCCAACCATGACAACTGATTCACCAGTGGCGTTACCGCAACCCATGCAAGAGGCCATGCTGTTTTCAAGTACTAGAGATGAAACGAATGCTGTTGCCACTACTATGCCTCCACACTCTTATGAAAGTACAAAACTCGAGGCAGTGAAATCCACTCCTTCTGAATTGAACAACCATTCACATCATGATGATGATATGTTGCAAACTCAAATGAAGAGACATTCGAGTTTGGGTACCAGTTTGAGTTCGAATTCAATTTTTAACCACCACCGTAAGCTTCCTGCAATAGACCATAATGTCCCACCTGCAGGGGTATCAATATCTGGTGTTACCTCTTTATCAGAACTGGTATCGAGTCGTAGTATTGGAAAAAGACGCCGGAGATGGTCTTCACCTGGGGGTATCTGCGAGGGAAGTGCTGCCTCATTGTTGCCATATGACCTAACAAGTCATCAGCGGGGGGTAATAAACCCTGAAATTCTTCAAGGTGCATCTGCGCACTTTGATCAAACACCCCCTCAACTATCACAAGCTCATCATCCAATCGCTGGACACAGTACCCAGAGGGTCATGCCTATGTCCCCAGAGTACCCTCTCAGAGCATCTCCCGAGGATGCTGCCCTGCAATCAAGAATGCTAGCTGCTCAACATCATCAGTCTTCTATGATGAGCAATCAATATGGATTTCTTCCACCACAATCGAATACAGCAAGCCATTTCAACAATCCAGCTGAGGGTGCCACTGAAAACATTTCTTCTCGATGTAGAATGGAGTCAACTACACCACCGGTTGACAGAATGCTTAATCATCAACATAATCATCATCCGAACAGCAATGGACGATTCGTTCCAGTTCCGATCGACCCTGAGCAGGATATAATACGTCGAGCTATTACTGAATCCCAAGCTGCTCATATTGCTCACACTCGGCAGCAGGTGGCCGATGACATACAATTTAGAAGAGCATTGGAAGCGGCCGCGCAACAATCTCAACAACTACAGAGACCCTCCATTTCCGCTGAGCAAGATACCGAAGAACAGGAAGTCATCTTAATGGCACGACGCCGTTCTATACTTGACGAAGAGCAGCGAAGGCTTGTTGAAATGCGACAGTATGAGGCTGAAGTTCAACGTGCGATTGATGAATCTCATCATGCCCAAGAGGAGGAAGAACGGCGGAAGGAGTCGGAGAGTGAATTAATACAAGAAGCGATGGCGAGGAGTGAAATAGAGGCTAGCAAGATTCCTGAAGATACCGAGGAAGAAAAGGAGTTGCTCCGTCAAGCAATATCAACAAGCATGGCCAATACTGACGTTGTCGATGAGAAAGATTTACTCGAAGAAGCCGTGCGGAAGAGCTTGAGTGAGAAAGTTAATGAGAATGATTTGATAGCAGAAGCAACACGGGTATCTTTGACAGAGAGCAATAGTAGCAACGATGATCCCGAAGAAGAAGAAGAAATATTAGAGGAGGCTCTACGGCTTTCATTAGAAGAGAAGGAAAGAGCAGAGAGTGAGGAGAATGAATTGATAAGGCGTGCCCTTGAGGCGAGTATGATGGTTTCATGATGATTTTAACAGATAGAACTTGTTTATGTTTTGTACTTTCTACAGCCAATATGTATTATTAATTGTAGCTTTGTTTGCTTGTCATGCTCTCAACTCTCTCTTTGTAGAGTGGATGAGGCTGTGCTGCTGTGATGCAACAGATGCAGTGGGCTATTGTCATCTAGCTCATTCTCAAAACAGGTCATAATTCACAAAATTCACAAAATCAAAGTCAAGTAGGTAGGGGAAGATTCACAGCCATTGATTGATGCGTTTACTTAGCCACATTTATGATAAATTACCAATAGGTGAGTCAATCATCCCGTTACTTATTGCAATTGCTTTCTTTTTTTAATGATTTACGAATGATTAACATGACAGATGGCGATGTAGTAGGTTATTCCAAAATTTTATGTCGATGTCGATCGAATCAATATCTATTATTGTCTTGCACTTACGGGAAGATGTATAGAACATTGGTACTGTATAGCAAGGTGGAAGAGGATTTACTGATCAGTAGTTCTTATGTGCGTTATCTTTCAATGCAATGTAAAATCATTCTCTCATATGTAAAATGTACATATGATATGTTCTAATGTTTGTTTCTTCTCCCATAGTATTAGGTATGTGTATGTCTATCCGGGGCTGCTTGATATGATACATCTAGCAACAATTGACGGAATATGATATATTGTGTTTAGTGGGTTTAGATATTAGATATATGCTGCAATAATCTGTGTATCTTTTGTTGGTTCTTCTTTTCAGCTGCGTATGCAAGTATGCGGAGTAGATTGTATGATTGGATCGTTGCTCTGGCATTAGGATGCAGTGGAAGTGGGGGATAACCGATTATAATCTTATGTATGCTTTTCTTTCATGGTCATTCTCTCACACAAATGTTTATACTTATCATTATAACTCCAGCCAACTCAAGTAGAATAGAATAAAGAATAGCAAAAATGAAGAACACCAACTACCCTCAGCCAAATGCAAAGGAGGCCACAAGTAGTGATAGAGATGGAACTGATGCCTCAGCCAACACAATAGAAAACAGCAATACAACAATCGACAATACAAATACCAATTCCACACAATTAACTGATGAACAAATTGCAGCAAATCAGAATAATGAGTCTCTACACACATTATTTGCCACAGCTGAATCTTTCCGTACCCTTCCTGGTGCCTTTCGTGTCGAGGGGCCAGGTAGTGCTGGTAACTCTAATGCTACTACAAGTAATAACTCCCCGACAAGAGGTGCAATAGAAGAAGAGGAGGAGAAGCAAGGCAGTGATATTGGGATACAGGAGCCAGAAATTGAGGCAGCAGATGAAGAAGTATGTCATGTTCCCTCTGCATACCTAGTAGAAGAAGGAGAAGAAGAGGAAGGTACAATGGAAGTGGCACAAGCTGAGAAGGTTAAACCATACATTCAACGAAAAGAGGGACGGTTGACAATCGTTATAGTGGGTGGGTTGTTGGCATGCCTTGCAATATTGTTAGGTATCTTCCTTTCCAGAGGAGACAAGAATGAGGAGACTTCTGAACTTGTAGAGCTGACCGATAGACCCTCCCCTTCACCAACCTTTGATCCACGTCCGGTATTGGCTATTGTTCGTGACCGTGGCGTAGTAAACTGCGGTATTGAGGATGTTAATAGAGAGGGCGGAGTAAATCTAGGCGAGTACAACATCGATCAATGTAGGGCTTTGGCAGCAACTATATTTAAAGATCCAACCAAGATGAATCTCGTGACTGTGGGGGCAGATGACCGATATGAAAGGCTGCTGAATCATGAGGTTGATGTGCTATATGCTGGTGACACGTTCACTTTGGAGAAGTCGATTAGAGAGGTGAGTGTTATGATCTATGCATTTATGCTCTTCTATTATGTATATATATTATCTAATCCATACTTCTTATACTCTCTTAATCTCAACCTTAATCATTCTGCTTCCCAAGCCGACTACTGGTGAGCAATTAGCCTTTGGATATCCCTACTACACTGATGCTGTAGTATATCTAGGCCTCGAGACATATATTAAGTGTGCCAACGAACAAAAAAGATATTATGAGTGCAAGGACCTTTCAATATGCGCCGTGGATACTCCCGAGATACGAAGGTTGATAACATCTTTCTTTCCCGCCTCCTTCATTACTTTTGGCACTTTCCCTGAGATGGAAAGTTCTCTCAAGAACGAGACAGGAGGTTGTAATGTCCTTGTATCCGATACTTACAGGATATATGGGTCAAGTGAAGGTCTGCAGGATGATATAACTAGTGGAAAATATGTAATCTCAGACTATTACATCTCCCGAAACTTACTCTCAAGTGTTGTTCGCTGGGGCGACCAAGAGTCTGATGACGTGTGGTTTGATATAGTTGAGGGTGCGAGACAGTCTATTTATAGGGCGGCTCAGATCGGTTTAGGTAAAGACGAATCTACGTGCTTCTCGAACTCTACGACGGATGAAATATCCTTTTACAACGCACCACTTTGTG
>Ga0214477_101491_pt1 | contig 10951 bp, 7 predicted proteins | sample M1_20Mar14CPVII9_FD_165058 | JGI IMG/M metagenome (GOLD analysis project Ga0214477, IMG submission 165058) | Marine eukaryotic communities from Monterey Bay, California, United States - M1_20Mar14CPVII9sort6BwellC16 | ecosystem: Environmental > Aquatic > Marine > Unclassified | place: USA...
CCTCTTTCTGCCTTCCATCACTGACAGAGGACGTGCTGCACTCCTGTTCGTTGAGCTTGTTATTGCACTCGTCATGGTTGGGCACTTGACTAGTTTCGTCGTAATTGAAAATATTGTTGTTACCTCTATTAAATGAGTCAGCTGGTAGCTTGGCAGTGTCGTCGTGGCGGCATACGTCAGCTACTACTTCTTTAGCGCAATCATCCTTGTCTATTGGCTTGTTGACAGTATTGTCATGATCAGTTACTTCCTCTGGTTGTTGTTGTAGTACCTCCTCGGGAATCTCCTCAGAAGAGGGCTTGTCAACCTCAGATTTGGCTGCCAGAGTAGAGTCGTCTACACTTTCTTTCAGACATGGGGATGTTACAGAGACTTGATCTTTCTGGGGCGGTACTTGATCACTTGAAGGAGCTCCCACTGATACACATTGCATATTGAGAAGAGTACTAGCTGCAAGTTTTGCTATGAGATCATCACCATCAACAGGTCTGGTTTCGGTTATTGAACTTCCTTCCTCATTCTGTGGTAGTACTTCCTTAATAGCACTACCTTGAGGTAGCTTCTGTTCCATACTACCCTCATCTTCCATTGGCCTTTCTTGACAAACGCTTTCCTCTTCATCTATCAGTGGCTTCTCACTTGAATCACTCTCCTGGGGTGTTGATTGTTCACCCCTCTCATTGTCTTCAGAAGCAGCACCGGTTGGTTCTACATTCGACCGCTCTTCAATACGACATAGTACAGATATTTCAACAACAGCCTCCAAAATTTGCTGCTGCTGCTGACTACTCTCGCTCTGTTCTCCATCTACATTGGCGTTCATTGAGGCATCATTACTATCCAATAGTATATGCTCCCCATTGACAAATGGACGGACATTAACAACCTTAGTTGGTACCAACGACTTGCGACGTTGTCGTTTCTTTGCCTTTTTTTCGCGCTTCTTCTCATGTCGTTTTTGTATCCATTGTTTGAATTCACTTGGCTGTTGTTCACTTTCTTTATTTTGCTGTTCTTGTTGCTGTTCAAGTTGTAGTGGTATATGATTTGATGATGATTGTGACTCGTCGTTCTCCTCAGGCTGATCATTATCCTCGTCATTTCTTGTATTATCCCCTTCTTTAGCTTCAACCTTAACCTCATCCTCTTTAGCATTTACAGGCTTTGTTGGTGATGATGACTGAGTCAATGATAAATGTTCCCTCCGACGTGATCGAGTAAATACAGGTGCATCAATCATGGCCGATAGTTGAGATTGTTGTGATTCCTCCGATTGTTCACCTTCTTCATCAGCAGCGGCTGCAGCACAGTAGGAAGACGGCACACCACTCTCTTCCCCGGCGGCATTATCATTTACTTTCCCCGTACTATTCATTCTCGCACTTGCACTACTACTACCTCGATTCTCATCTAAAGCAAAGGTACCATCCAATCCAACAGTTAAATACCGAGGCGTACCACACGCTGTGCATTTCTTCTTCCGGTTGTTATTTAATAATGTACATCTATTACATGACCAATCTGTCGTTGTCTTGGTTGTCTTGGATGCTGCTTTGGCTTTGGGTGCCGTCAGCTTGGGTTTTGATGGTTTGGTATTACTTTGTAAGGTTGGCGGTGATAACTTGTCAATTGTAGTTGATGATTTGGTGGTTTTAGGTGCTGCCGTGGCTTTAGATACTGGCTCGGTATGGTTTTGTAAAGTTGGTGGTGATAACTTATCAATTGAAGTTGGTTTAGTATAACTCTTTGTGGATGCTGCCGCTGTTGCTTTAGTGGTGGATACTGTTGGTGATTTGCTAGTTGATATTGAAGTAGGTGGGGATAATTTATCAATGGTAGGCTGCTTCATTGATACTGGTAGTTTCTTCTTTTCCGCACTGTCCTCATCTGAATCTACCAAATCACCACATTCCTCTTGTTTAGACTTTGATACTGCAGTACTCTTCATCTCCCGAACCTTACCACTTCTGGTGCTTCTAGTAGTAGACATAATCTCTTCTTTACCAACATCATCACCCTTATCTTCTTCTTCTTGCCTAAGTTGTTGTAAAGATTGTTTACAGGGTGCAACTGGCTGTTGTTTATGTTTGTCTGTGGCTGAATTAGATTTCTTTTGCTTTAGAGAAGACTTGTCACCACCACTGCCGCTATCAGCGCTAGTGGTACTTTCACAGCTTGTACTACCTTTACTACTACTACCTCGTGAAGATGAAGATTTCTTCTTAGCACCACCACCTTTGGCAGCACCTCCTTTGGCTACTGTTGGTTCAGTGAATGGCCAATTTGGCGGTAGTGACAATTTATCACCACCACTTTTACCACTGCTATTTCCTCGAGTTGACTTCTTTCTACCACAATTATCAACCCCTTTAGCAGCTTTACCACCACTAACCTTTGCTGAACTATTAGAAGAAGAATTAGAAGTGAATGGCCAATTTGGTGGTGGTGGTGATAATACCTTTTCTGTATTTCTTCTTGTTGATTTAGTTCTTTTACTACGTGTTGTTGTTGTGTTTGATGTGCTATTATTGGATTTAGATGCTATTGATTTGGAGGAACGTGTACTACGCTTACTGCCATTACCATTAGACTGTTGCGATGAGGCGCATGCACCAACTTTACTACTCTCATTTATACTATCATCAATCCCACCACTATTGCTGTTAGACAGTAAACCATTAAAATCATGATCATTATTACCAGCAGCAGCTAATCGTTCGGCATATACCTTATCCTTTGATGCACGTTGTAATCGTTGTCTTCCTCTGTTAGTATTGTTTGATGAGGTGTTGTTATTGTTGTTATTTGAGGTGGTTGTTGAGGAAGTGATATCATTGTTGGCTGTGGATCGCTTACGCTTTTGCCCTGTCCTCATTGTTAATTTAATTAATTGATTATTAAACTAACGTCCGCGTATATAATATTAATACAATAATATCATAGAGGCTATGTGCTAAATGCTAAAACTACATACACCATAAATCAAAACTCTGAAAGAGTCTATCTTTAGGCTGATACTTAGTTGAGTCAAAGATACGAAGGAGCCACCTCGCAAAAGGATACTGGATACCAAGGATACCTCTTGAATCTAAGAAAAGTAGAAAAAAATGACGACGATCTTTTGCTTTGTTCCTCCGCGTAATAGATACAAACTGTGGAGTTAATGATGATTAACAAAGTTGTTGTATTATCACTGGCCATAGGCGTCGTATCGACGAGTGCATTCACCTTCTCGTCGACTTCACAAAAAAATGTACAAACAAGTCGAAGGTCCACATCTTGTGTCATTGTTCCTCCAATGAGCATATCATTTCCTACTACTATTACCAAGTCAACTCAATTATACGCCACCGCCGATCCAGATGAAGAAATTGCAATAATCCATCGTAACGCCGATGCAACATTTGCGGTAATCGATGTTGATGGAGGCGGAACATTAAGTAAATCTGAATTTACAAATCATTTATCTGTATCGGGATATAATATTGATACTATTGATAAGATATTTAATAAAATGGATGTTAATAAGGATGAAGAAATATCACGTGAGGAGTTTCGTGATGGTATGGTAATGTTGGTAAGTTTTGTGTTTTTGTGCATAAGATGTGAGCATTTTTTATACTAATCATACATAAATTGTATTAGGCGGCATTGCAAACAGCACCCGGATTAGGCAGTTATAATGCAGAATTTGCCAAAGAGATACAAGAAGATGCCGATCAGGTATTCCAATCTGCTGATATTGATGGCAATGGCGAGATTGATCGCGATGAACTACGATCTCATATCGGTAGAAGTTTTGCCAATTACAGTCCAGAGGCTATTGATCAAATATTCAGCTCAATTGATGTCAATTCGGATGGTACCATTACTAAAGAGGAGTGGAGAGATGCATTTGCAAGTAGTAGTGCATTGAGACAAGCTATTGGCGAAGGTCCCAATTACAAGTGATGGAGCTATCCGGTATGTGCCGGCCTGCTCTTTGTATAGATATCTATTAGATCTTACTATTACTCACTCTATTAAGAAGTAGTAGCTAATAATGCCATCTATTGATAGTTTTTCTAATTCTAATTATATCGTTATGTGCTGTACAATGCCAATATCATTCCGATCTTTCAGTATAGACTCTCAACATTATCTATACACAAGTGCAAGTAACAAGAGGAGAGTGCATTCGTTTTAGTTCATTCAGGAGTAGCACGAGGAAAGGATGTATATCCATCTGGAAGATGCGCGTTGCATAGTTTATGAAGATGAAAGAGAAGTGATTGCAACAAATGTTAGTACATGCAGCTTGCAAAGGCAGTCACATAAAGGCAGACTAAGTTCAAATGAAGAATTCGAATGACCCAGTCTTCATATTGAACACACCATAATACACAACAAAACAACACAAATTCGAACTTTCCTGATCCCTCTTTAGTCCACCAGTCTTCATACTCTGGAGGCGGAGCCAATTCAATACCCTGAGCAAAACGCTCTGGTAGATCTGGGTTTGACATGTACGGACGTCCAAAGGAGATAAAATCAGCATTACCACTGTCAATCTCTTTGTTGGCCGACTCGAGAGTGTGCCCAACATTGCCCATTACTGCAGTGGGGTTTTCTTTATCTGTATTTCCAATGAGAACATTCTTCCTAACACGTTCCAAATCATATGGTACATCCTTCTCATGAAAGCCAAATGTCAAACCGTCCATTACCTCAATACAACCCAATTTGTATTTAGCTGCAAGTTGAATTGCTGCGTCAAATGTTTGACATGAGTTCTCATGCCCCATCTCTCCAAATGCTCCATTGGGAGAGAATCTAATCCAAACTTTCTTTGCAGGTACTACCGATAACACAGCCTCAATAACCTCCTTCATAAAACGTAGACGATTGTCAAGACATCCGCCATACTCATCCGTTCGTAGATTGGTACATGGTTGCAAAAACTGATCAATGAGATATCCATTTGCAGAATGGATTTGCACACCATCGAATCCAGCAGCTAGTGCATTCTTGAGGGGTATGAATAGAATAGTATGAGATATAGTTGCGATTGAAAGATATAATAAGTGTTTTGTTTTGGTACATACCTCAGCAGCCTTTTTGTAATCCTCAATTGTAGATTGAATTTCTTCCACAGTCATTGCATGTGCAGTTTCGTAAGGTTTCTTCTTGTGGTGCTTAACCGTCACATCTCCTGACATCTTTGTTGCAGATGCAGAAGGTGGAGTAACTCCCATCATATCAGAATGTCCCTGACGTCCCATATGCCACAGTTGGCACATGAACTTTCCACCCTTTCCATTTTCTTTAACTGCTGTTGTCACCTTTTTCCATGCTTCTACTTGTTCGGGAGACCAAATACCTATGCATATATTATATTAGATATAATATGAGCATATGATGTGCGCATATGATATGACAATTTGATATGAGATATACAATATCATATGAAGTGACGATCGCTCTTGGCGCCTAACACATACAACAACACAAACTTACCCGGAGCCTTAAACCAGCCAAGTCCATGCTGCGAAATACCTGTTGCCTCTGTCATGAGGAATCCACCCGATGATCGCTGTGTGTAGTACTTTTCATGCATCTCATTCACAACACCATCCAATGATGCTCTCCCCCTCGTCAGAGGCGACAAACCGCATCGATTCTGATATTCAATCCCTCTATGAGAGAATGGAGTTAAGCATGGATTTATGGACATTGTATTGTGGCGGCGTCCTTATTGTGGTAATATGCAGGAGTGGTAGCAGTAGGTGAGTAAAAATGCTCGGCAACAAAGTAGGTTGTATCGCCAAAAAGATTACAGAGAACAAGAGCAGTCAACGCGTGAGGATGATGGGTAAGTGGTGTACTTAGTTCAATCTCCTGTATTGTATTGGCAGTCCAGCGGTGATGGTGTCTTGTTTCTGTGGTGTGTGAGACGATCTTTGAATCAAAGATGATATAATAAATAATAGATATTCCTCAAAATAAAAAGATACATATGTAAGTCAATACATCAAGCCATCAAACTGTACCAAGATAAGGGTAGATATGGGGTAGATGATTACAGATGCATCTTAGCGTATTCGGTACTTGCGTGTTTATATTACAGTATATCGTCAATACGAAGGGAGGATAATGCTTGCCGTCGTCGTCAATAATTTTGTGCATATCTTATGTACCTTTTACTTTTCTAATCTTAAAACACACATATATTTTCATCATATCACAGTATCGTAAAAGGAAACGCAAAGTATACAAATTAGATATTGGCCAGTCGTCTCTATAATCAGGAGATACACTTAAACAATTGGGTATAGAGAATATCCAAATCCAAAACTAGAAGGATGATTTTATAACAAACTCAAATAATTCAATATGCCATCTCAAACGGAAGAGGATATAATACGTGTTGAGTTATCATTGCCAAATGTCTAAACGGGGACAGCTCACTATTAGCATTGATAACTCAACACGTATTATCTCTTCAAGAATTTGATCCATGAGCAATGGCGAAGGACACCATTCTAATAGAATGATCTTTGCTGGACAATAACAAAACAATATCAGAATACAATATCGAAGATGGTAGTATATCGTAATGTGTCGTATGAAACAGATTAAACGTCTGTAAGCAGAGTCAGGGAAACTCTTTATCAAAGTTAGAACAGACCAGACTTTTCTGTCAATGCGTCCTCCGATCGATAATACATTGCAAAACATTATAATGAACGTGTGGAAGAGTAAACCTCGATCCTTCAGAACAGGTCTATATATTTGCATACATTATAGACAATATAATATAAGACCATTTCGGTAAACAAAGAAAACAAGATGAAGCTACTGTTCTTGTACTCGTGTAGGCTATCTACTCTTCACAGATTACCATCTCAAAAACTAAATAGACACTTTACTAAAATTTACTTTCCGACATTGGCATGTTTATCCCTTGTTTCATGATATCGGTGGTCAAAAGGGATGGTTAAGAATATGTTAGATACCTATGGTTACATACCAGCCTTTGATATCTTTAATAGCAGGCTATTTGTTACTGGGGTTAAGGGTCTAAGGTTAGTATCGGGGTCATATCTGCCGAGTCTTAATGGCAGTAGTAAATCTTCAAAAAGAGAAGTTTGTGTTCACGAGGGCACATGAAGGGTTGCTGGCAGTGGAGCACTCAATTTATTGAAAATTTACTTTCTTTTACATACATTGTTGACACTGGCTCAATATCGACAATACTCTATCAAAGTATATCAAAGTCTAATTATTACTACTACCAAACTCAAGTAATCAAGGTAAGCCTGATTTCATTATTCTTGATATTTCAATTTCAACCAAGCGAATAAGTTGTACATATCATCGGCCATCGGCTATCAATATCAATATCGATAAGCCCTCCTAGTCCTACGTCACCTATGCTAACACACACACCTTTGTTATACTTATACTGTAAATAGGAGATAGACAACTGTTGTCGTCATGAGTACTACACTTGGCGACGAGGAGGAAGGTGGTGGGGATGTTATATTCTCTAATATCTCTCCACCGCCAGCAGCGGCACCAACTCAAATGAAATCAAATCCTAATGATAATAATCAAGAAAGCCGTCGTATATCAACTGTAGTTAGTGACTACATGAATAGTAATACAAGTGGTAATACAGTCCAACCATAGACGACCGATATGTCTGCTGAAGTTCTAGATGAGATGGTAGATAACATTATTGAGGAATATACAGATGACAATGGCAATGTTAATACTAGGGAGATTGTCAAGGACTCTATCCAGAGTGGCGTGGAGAAGGTAGAACAGCGGATTGAGAATCATTACTTGGCTAATTTGGTAAGTTATATTATATTCATTTTAGTGTGTACATAAAATGATGCTCACATCTTATGTTCTCTATTGCAATTATCAACAGGTTAAGAACCTTAATGCGTCTGCTAAGAAGAGGTCTATGATATTCACCCTTTTAATTGTTCTGCGTAAGTCTTCCTTATTGTTACAGTTTGTGGTGGCGTGGAGTGGTAGTGCCTGGATGATTTGCTTTATGTCTGTACTAACATTAAACTAATTTTTGTCAACTCTCCCAACAATAACAAATAACAATCTAAAGTTGTCATTTGTACTTCCATTGCCATATTCTTCGGTACAAAGGGTACGATGGTAACTGGAACTGAACAAGTTAAGGACCAACTGAATGAAGGTACTGCCGCATTGGAGGATGCAATTAACAGCACCCAAGAGACGCTAATTCAGATGGATGATCAAGGACATCCTCTTGTCCTTGACCGCAAGACCGGATTGGTAACTTCATCTCGAGTAGTTGGTGATCCATTCATTGCTGATACGAAGTTTGTATCTGGCCGTAAACTGAAGTGTCTTGATATTGGATCTGTCGGAAGTTTGTTCAATGATGCCAAGTCTCGTACACCGTCCAGTATTACCTTTATGAATGAGGATGGATTGGAGGAGAAGGTAATACCCCTTGACAGCTACTACGAAGATAATGACGACTCACTCTTCTTTGGAGGTCCCCATGGCGGTATCACTATCTTGATGAACACGGATATTTGCAATACGGTAGTGAGTGATATTCCTCAGGATGATCCTCAAGACATGCCGTCTCTCGGTGATATGCCTCTTGGTGACCCTCAAGAAGTTTTGGGATATGCAACCGAGACGGAGGAGATGAGGGACGATACAGAGTTGATTGATATCAAGTATGAAATGAACATTCAGCCAGCCGTTGAAGAAGCCCTCGAAGTCAAAGTAACAAAAGACTCGAGTGATAAGGAGGATACTGATTTGTTCAAGCGTGGACTCCGTGATGAATCCTCTTCCTTGTCGGTCCATTCTATGAGCGAGGGACCTCAAGGTATTGCCCATATGCCTTCAGTACGTTCATCTGCCAAGTCTAAATCCACACATGGAACTCAAGGTCAAGATGTCAAGGCTCATCTAAGGGAAATGTATGCCCTTGCCAAGACTGCTTCCATTGATGGAAGAAAACTATATGATGTTACTTCGCTCGCCCAGTGGACAGGTTTGCCAAGTTTGGTAGTTTTCGAAACACAGAATGATGTTGGTTGGAGTCACCCCGAACCGATTCACGTGGAAATCCAAGAGAATGAAATCACAGATCAAGTTCCTATGTGGGTCCCGTAATTATACATACTTTAAATAGCTTTCAAGAAAGCAAATTCTTCCAAAAAAGTGGCCGGCAGGTCTTTTGATGTGTCGCTAGGGTAAAGTATTTCAGGAAATAGGGGTTAATAATGATCATATGGATCAAAGAGTCTGAAGAATAATCTACGAGGAAACATCTCTATATGTTTGTTTGTAATTGAGAGATTAAATTTAGAGTCTAAGGTGGAGAAGAGTAGAAAATCTAAGGATCTAATCTATGTTGTGTGACATGTGTACAAGCAGGTATCTAAATCTTTATCGTTAATCAGACATTGATACATCTCTACTTTGTTATGCACTCTAACCTTCTCGCTTCTTGGGGGTCGTGTTTTCTTTTCCTCGTTTAGCTATCATATTAGCCAATTCATCGATATGAAGCTCTCCGGTATATCTCTTGGGTGTTGATTCTCCACTAACGGGGTTATCTCCAAAGTGGTTAGCCAATACTTCATTATCACAAACGGCAGATGCTGATGCTGTTTCACTCTTCTTCGAACCCAAGATCGATTGATACCGATCTTTAACACCACCTCCTTCACTACTATCATCTTTCATAACAGCTGCAATTCTAAGTTCTTGAATAGTTGCTTTCAACTTGGCAATATCATCATCTTTTTGTTTCAATTCTTGTATCAATGGCTTTGATATTACTTTCAGTTCTCCAATCTCCTCTTTTAACTTGCTATTCTCCTCGGCAAGGTTGGTAATCATTGTATTTGCTGATGAATCTCCATTCCCTGAGAATGAAGTTGACAACGTTTTTAGTTGTGCAATCGTCTCATCCTTGTAACGGAGACTTTCCTTCAACTTGCTATTCTCTGATGCAAGTCGGAGAAGAGTTTCAGCATTTTCTAATATCTTCTCGTTCTTATCACGGAGATTTGCCTTCAACTTGGTATTCTCGGATACGAGATGAAGGAGAGCCTTGGCATCTTCTAGTTCACGGGTGCTAGCAGAGGCAATCTTGTCTTCGGTATCATCATCTACACTACGCTTACGCTTCTTCTCCACACTGGATAACTTTGCCCATAATATCTCATCGGCATTCTCTTTCTCCAAAACATTCCACACTTGCTCATCCTCATCATACAGAATGAATTTCATACCCCTATCATGAAAATCTTTTGAGATCTCATCCTTGGAAGATGATGTATCGGTATGCATTTGAAGGAATAGGTTAAATTCCTTAGTCCGTGGATGGTTCGTATATGATTGACCACGGCCTAATGGATAATGCAATTCGGGCATACCATCCAATAACCTATCGGCATCATTCTTCCCAACTTTAGCCTTCTTACTTGGTGGCGTTGATTTGTTGTTAGTAGGACTTGATGTTGCAGCAGTAGCAGCGACTGTTATATTATTTAGAGCAGCTAGTTTCTCATCTCTCGTATTGCTATTTGCAAGTGTATCAAGTGCCGCCGTAACAGGGTTGGTAACTGTTGGCACAGCTGGTATTGTTACTGTCGGTGGCGGCTGCTGAATAATAGATGAACGTGCTGCCGCCATATTCTGTGATTCTCTCATATAACACTGTTCTCTCATCCGTTCTTGTAACGGTAACGGCAACGGGTTATAGGTACCATTCTGTCGATTCTCAGTCAACACCACCATAATGACAAGCGTACGTACTTTATCATTACCCACGGAAACATGTTCTAATGATTTAAGACGCTTACCATTAATACTGTAAATAAAGTTCCCTTCCGTGACAGCGTCACCAATTGCACAATTTGGTGATACTTTGTTAATAACTGCCATTTCT
>Ga0214477_101493_pt1 | contig 10946 bp, 7 predicted proteins | sample M1_20Mar14CPVII9_FD_165058 | JGI IMG/M metagenome (GOLD analysis project Ga0214477, IMG submission 165058) | Marine eukaryotic communities from Monterey Bay, California, United States - M1_20Mar14CPVII9sort6BwellC16 | ecosystem: Environmental > Aquatic > Marine > Unclassified | place: USA...
TGCTAGGCAACTTCTTGGATATAGAGTGTTCCATCTTATATTGATACCTGATCTCACTTTTCAATCTTTTACATACGGTAGCTTTTTTAAGCCAGCTACTCTCTTGATTTACTTGTTACTAGTGCAAAATCACCCTCTTCTTCGTCTATCTTGCCATCATCTTCACTTTCATCAGTATTGCTTTTGTTTGATATGATAGTCCGTAGCAGCACTTGTACAGCTCCTAACGCAACACCTATGCCATTTGGTACTATGATCAAGTAGTCCATGATACCAAACCCAAACAAACAAAAGAAGAGACTACAAGCCGTATTCATTATCATTGTTCGAAAGTGAATTGATGCCGAGTCCTTTTCTTTTAATACTGTGTATATAATTGAGAGTGGCGCACCGTAGAAAAAACTAAGGTTGATATTCACGGCTATACCGATGATTAGTTCTCTTTGTCGTATATCTAACTTGATGAATGATATGAATGATATGAGTGTTATAAGTGTTAACCATATTGATATTATAACTACTACAACTTTCTCATGTGGCGCCGGTGCCTCACTTCTTTGTATCGAAATCTCATATGCCAACTGTGTAAAATGTTGAAGTGTAGTCTCGGCATCTGGTATTTGTTGCTTTTGTAATTGTGGTCGTCTATCTTGTGGTATATCTTCTTCTACTTCTTTATTACTATTGTTGTTAGAATCTGATGCACCAAGAGATACAATACTCTCATCAACCTCTCTTATTGAGGCCATTAAATTGCGATGACTACTTTCAATTAGCTTCTTCTGACTCTTCTCAAGGTAAGATACGACCGATGATGTCATATCGTGTGATAATCTATCACAATATTGAAGCTTTGCAGCAGCCATGTTTAGCCAGATACTCATGATAAGACCCGGAGCATTCGCCCAGAATATGAACCAATTCTGTTAAGATAGGGAAAGAGGAGATGGTAACTCCTGTTAGACTTGTTGTTTGCAAGTCAGTCAAATAAGGCAAAGAAAGATGAAACATTACTAACCTGTATAAGATAAGAGTATACAATCCATCCGATACAATTACCAGTCATTACCGCCCATGGCGTTGGATTCAATGGCCCAAGCGTCCCTTCCTTTACTGCACTTTGTACATCTTTAATTGGCGCTACAATAGAAAAGCAAAGAAAGAGAATTAAATATGGAGTAGATCCATCAGTAAGAAGTCTATCAGTTGAGAATCAATTTTGCAAATTTGTTGGCCACATTATCGGTTCACAATGAGATACACATTCTCTTCTTCACAATAGCACGAACAGCTTGCTTTATGATTGAGAGGTATCATCGTTCAATATATAAACTTCTATAAACTTGAGCATGTAGCTTGTTCATATGATATGATTGAGAGGTGTATACTATTACTTGTAGCTTGTTCATATGATATGATTGAGAGGTGTATACTATTACTTGTATGGTAGCATACTCATGATGCATGAGATGAGAGTTGCAATACAACATATGTATTTTCTTACCTGAAAACATTAGATTTGCGAAGATCATACCCACAGCGGGGCATATATATTCGAAGATGATTACTCTGGCTGATACCATGATATTGAATTGCTAACCCTAGAAGAGAGAGAGCGTAGAGGCCACAACAAAAATGGCGTGCCAAATTATTATGTAATCCGTACTCAACTAGTATGGAGTACCGTATTGTTTGTATTTTGTGAGGTTTGGTGGTATTGTAGGTGATAGGTTGATTATTGTCCAATAATATATAGCCATTGGGATGGGCTTTAGAAGTAGTAGTTGATAAATCATGTAGTGCAATGGTCCTGAGCTCATCGATACGATACTACACCACCCAACTATCTACCCGTTTTACGACTCTTTGTGTTTGAGTAGTTATTCTTATGATAGGTATTAGGTATGGAGTACAACAAAAGAAATAAGAAGCTCTTCAAACAAAGAGTACAATTATTACTCGCCGCTATTACAATATGGATGACTATTCATTTGTACTTTCTCCTATATAATGTAAGCATTGCATTAGATAATCAAAACTCTGCACTACTAAGACCACCGACTACTACAAACTCATCTCTGCAACAACATGGTAATAGCAGAAGTTGGGCCAAGCGTCATTTTCAAGAGGTAGGAATAAGTCTTGATAATGATACTCTAACTGAATTACCTACCAATTATGAGATTATAAAATTGTTTGGTAAAGAACCATTGGTCGTCATGGGTAGTAATAGTTTGAGCAGAGTAGAGGCTAGTAGTGACAGCAACAATAACAATAATCGACATCATAATTCTTCAGTACAATGCAACAACTTTTATAAACGTGTACCGGATCCAAAAGACCGTTGGATAGGCGTTGCGGGGTTCTTCAATACTGGTACTAATTTATTATATCAATTACTCAAAGCAAATTGTGTCATGCCGAACAATAATTCAGTCTTTTGTAAGTGTTCTTTCTCCTGACTTGATATTGGATCTCGCAACCTTTTATCTAAACTTGTATTGTTTGACTTTGATTCTGATATATACAGGGCAAGTACCATGGGGTAAACACGCATTCGCTACACTTTCGCGCAACCAAACGGCCAAAGGCAAAGGACATGCAATAAAAGACAATGGACTAGCAATAGTAGCAACGCGAAACCCATTTGCTTGGTCTCATAGTATGTGCAAACATCCATATGTAATCAAATGGGAATATACTGAACATTGTCCAAGTGCAACATCACAAGTACTCAGTTGGGGTGGCCATAGTAACTTATATACATTTTACAACAGTTATTATTCAAAGTATTGGAAAGATTTTCATCATCCTAAGATATTTGTTAGATTAGAAGATATTACATTACGTCCACAGTCAACCATATCAAAAGTTTGTAATTGTGCTGGAGGGCAAATGACTGCTATGTTCCAACATGTTACGGATAGAAGCACGACAGACATGACAAAGGCATGGAAAAGTGTAGTCGCCTCCAGCAATGAAATTAATGGTGGGCTATTACATATAGAAGAATATACAATTGCAAAGCAGGCATTGGATAATGGTGGTCTTATGGGACTTTTTGGCTATAAACATCCTCCTCCTTCGTCTTCGTCTCGACCTTACCGAACGAGTAACTTGTACTTCATATTCATAGTCATAGCAGCACTGAGCGTATATGTGCCTCTGAAGCTACTTTAAAGTAAAAACTGGAAATGGAAACGTCTTCCTCTTAATCTATTTATAACAGCTCCCCCACTGTATGGATCTCAGACTTAAGATCATGCCATTATGTTTGTATGAAGATTCAAACGTCAGACTATCTCCTCTTTCTCGTGCAGTGTTGTAATTCCTCATTTTGGAAACGATTTATTTCCACTCCAAGATAGTACAGTCTTTCTGCAGCTGCCACTGTTGGATATTCCTCTCTCAACCTTCGACGGAAGGTTTCACTTTCAAAAACATCAGAACAGCGATTGTATTCCGTAATGTTCTTGCCTTTACCCGAGGCATGTCGTCCTCCACTAAGCTCCGCCGGTAAACTTTGGGACATATTCATGTAAGATAGTCTCATCTCTATCATGTCATAAAAAGATTCCGTCTCATTCAATAAACCAACGACAGAGAACGAATTTCTCAAATTGTCTTCTGCTTGGTTTGTCATTTCTTCCAATGTTATTGTTTTTGCTTGATAACGGCTGAGACAGTCTTCTCCACACAAATAATATATGTATAGCCTTGCACGGGAATCGGCCCAGTTTCTGGCGCACTTGATGTCATCGCATGCGCAATTGCGATACTCCTTATGCCAATAAAATTTTGATTTAAGCCAAGAAATAGGCTCTCGAAGCATGACAACACGATGTAGTGGTAAAGATGAATACAATGGGGAATAATTATTTGGTTTATTCCCAAGCAATTTCCAATATGCTACAATCTCTGCATCAGCCTTAAGAGCAGCAATTTTGCTACATTCCATTAACACTGGATTCTCTCTATCTATTGTGTAATTTGTATTCCTGGAGTATATCTGATATGGACGAGAGATGTTATTCTTTGTACACCATTGAGGGTATTGTTGGTTTGGAATTATAGAATGAAATCCTTGGTATATACTATCAAAATAATGATGATATTGGGAGATGTTATAAGAGGATGATGAATTATCATTTCTACTGTACCAGTACTGATGCCACCAGCGTGACAAATACTTTGGTGGAAGCCAATGCATTTCATTCCCTAACATGTTATGGCCGACATAAATCACATCGCATATTGTTGAGTTACTTACTCCGTTCATGTTGCATCCCTTGCATCGTTTTTGTTGGTACTGTCCGGGACATCCAATAGCATGACCTAAAGGTGTAGTTGCATTACAGGGCTTGGATCCTTCGAAGCTTTTAGATACTGTATTCCCTCCTTTGTTTGGTATGTAAAAATTATATCCACTGTTGCAAAATTTTCCATGGCGTAAACTACTATTGGCATCATTATCATCATCCTGATCGGCTATTATTGGGTAATAATGATCATCTTTGTTTGAACTCCGCCAATCACCTCCTCGGTTATAGTCTATGGCGGCAGCTGCAATCTTTCTTCGAATTTCACCCCCTCCTGCCTTTCCAATATGAATGAAAATAAATGGTGTTTCTTTCCGATCACAGCCCCAACGTCGGATGTTGTTGTTGTTGTTGTTGTTTGTGGTACTGACGAGAGTAGGATTGTCAATTGCAATTACGAAATCATTATTTAATTTACTCAACTCAACCATCATGAGAGCAGTGAGTGCAATAGTAATAAGCCCAACTACCAATTGTATTCTACGCCAACAATTCATGGCACAATGAGATATGTACAAAATAAGCATGGGCAGCTTGCTCATTAAGAGTATATGTGTTTAATACTACATAAGTAAACATGAGAGTTGCAAACTGGTTGATACCATTATATTGAATTGATTCGGCTAGAGACAGATAGCACGCTAACTCACTGCACTTATTTACTGCACACTATTGTACACACAATAACTCAAACAACTAATATGTACTCGTAATCTATGTACGGCATTATTTAGTAGTACGACAAGTTAATATACCGTACTCCCCCAAAAGTCATTCAAAGTCCATTGCTATTGCTATTGCAATCAATAATCTCTTGCAAGGCTATCCCATATCAAAAGCCGCTCATAATGATATCAACTAACCATCTACGGCGTTGGAGACCGATGATCTTGCTCGTCGTTCTCATCATATCAATAAATCTATCAACTGTTATATCAGCAAGACGAAATTTCTTTCATAATAAACCAGCCCAACAACAACAACAACAGATAGATCCATATAAAGTACTTGGATTAAAACATACTGCTAGTAATGATGATATACAAAAGGCATATCGAAAGAAGGCTAGGGAGACTCATCGTAAGTTATATATAGATTGTTGTTTGTATATTTGTATATTTTGAGACATATGATATGCTCACTTTTCTCTATCGATACATACTAACATACACCATTGCAACTTCCTCACCATATCCCATACACCCAACAAAACAGCTGATAAGAATCCATCACCAAATGCCACTTCAGAATTCCGTCAAGTAACAGATGCATACGATATACTCGGCACACCATCCTCCCGTAAAAAATACGATTCCAAACGTCGTGCCGATGAACAACGTAAACAACGTCAAGAACAACAGAAGCAACAAGCGGAACTTCGGAAACAACAACAATATATGAGAGAACAACAAATCAAACAACGGAAACATAATGATTTATTACATAAGAGTAAGGTAACATCGAGTAGAATGATGAAATTGTCAACACTAGATGAATTCACTACTCATTTTACAATGTTAGATACTAAGAATAAGAAGAGAAGAGTATATAATACAAACATCTTACTATTATTCGTTGGTAATAAATATATTGAAAAGAAGGCAATTGAGGAATATTACTTTCCATATCCCTTCACTGGTGAAATAGTCGGTAATAACAGTAATAACAATCAATATGAAGAGATATTAAAGGTAGTAAAAGTACGATATAATACAGAAACTGAATTAACAAGATTATTTCACATTCCAAGTAGTAGTAAGAATAATAATCATCCATATATACTATTTGTAAAGAAGGGTGATACATTAGGTCGATATCAAAAGTTTATACCACCACGTCAATACAGAGGAACTCAATCATCATCTATAGATATACACAATGAATATATAAAATGGGTGAAATCACAATTAACAATCCAAATATCAATAGGTAATCGATATTCACTACCAGTTTACATATTCATTATACGTAATAATAATCAAATTATACATGATAATGATATATTGAATTCAAATTATCAACGTACATTAACTAATATACAGGTGGGTGATCATATCTATGCTTTTGATACTAGATTAGATTTATATCAAGGTACAAACAATAATAGACAACAACGTACATCTGTATCAAATTATATACTTGCCAAAACAAAATCTGTATTACTATTAGATGAGATTGTTACTAGTAGTAAAACTGAATATACAATATCATCAAATCGTAAATGTTATGATTTATCTACATCATGTTATGACTTGACACATTCAACGAATGGATTAATGAATAAACAATGTATAATCAATTCAGAATTTTATCATAACATTTGTCCCTACACATGTGGCATATGTACTCCCACCAATACCAATATCAATATCTATCAAGATGTAATCTATATGATATATCATAAACCAATACATACAATCCAACCAAGAGTAATACAAAGACTAGTTATATTAGTACGTGAAATTAGTATTGATATAGAGAATATTGTGAGGTTAAGGAAGAATAGTGCTGTTACCTTCTTTGGTATTGGGCTGTTACTTGCTTTTAATATACTCTTGTACAAGAGTAGTGGTGGTAGTAGTACTTCTAAGAGTAGTAGTCGTGAAAGTGGTTCAAGAGATGATAGTCCCAACAACACCAAGACAATACATGGCAACAACAACAACAATATATACAACACCTTATACGAAATAACACTAATCTTATTATCACTAAACATATCAATAGCATTCTATTGGTTCGTACAAACAAATCGAATAGGATTACCAACCATTACAATACAAAATTTTCATCGTAACTTATCTTCCATAATAACAAATCGTTATAATTTATTCAAATTAATACTTGGATCAGGTATAGTAAGTGGTACATATGCACGATATTTACTATGTTGGTTTGGCACCGGATCATTATTGGATGATATATTAATGATAATTACATTAGTTATACTAATGTGTATACGGATTACTATAATGCATTATATGAAGAGTTATAATAAGTATTTTGGTATACAATATAATCAAATATGGATGTATAATAAGAATGTAGTTGTGGTTGTATTTATTGTTGGTTGTGTGGTTGGTATTGGATTCATTTCTTTATGGAGGGTAATAAGTCAAAGTGGTATACGAAATAAAGTATCATTACCATTGGTTCTGTCAAATGTGATTGTTGTATCAATAGTCGGGAGTTTAGCATTAATGGATACACACTTTACGAATGATTTACTACATGTATTGGAATTAAGGAAGAATGCAGCATTTGGTTTCACATTGTTGGGGATAATAAGTGGGATGGTTGTGGTTGAGGTTTTGAACTTTATTACATGGACACCTGTTGATGATATTATGAGAGTGAATGGTGGTATACCGACTGAGTTACCGCCGCAGCCTTTACTACAACCGCCGTCGAATGAGTACACAGTTAAAGAAGACGAGTATGAAGAAGAACAAGATGAACGCTTGTATGGAGAGAACGAGGAACATTTGTATGGAGAGAAAGAGAAGTACGAGTAAGGAAGAAGAGAAGGTAAGTGCCTTGTATTCCTGCTACTTTATGTAGTTCAATTCTAAAGTATCTTTGCATCTCACTTCCTTAAATTTACGACACCACAAGTACAACTATGAATACCAACTCTCGGGTCTTTACAACAACAATACAAACACAGCCATGCATACCAACTTGATGAAATGCTTGTGGATGAGATATGTCATGAACCCGAAGCTTGCAGTTAAGAGGAAATGAGGACTCAATAACTCATGTATGATATCCAGCCCGTAACTTCATAGTGATACAAGAAGACAAGTGTGTGAGAAAATGTATGACTCAAGTATACATATATACACGTCAAGACTCACCGTGCATATCGGTTCTGAATATGACTAGTCTTTGTTTTCAATCCGCTGCGGATGAAACCAATACAAAGAACGGAGAAGTAATATAGCCAGTTCACGACCTTTATTACTCTAATACTGATGGATATTTTGGTCGGCAGCCGAATTATAATTCTAATACCCACTCCAGTTGCAAAATTAAGTAGAGTCCATATGACGGAGAAGACGAGGAAGTTAAACACTTGTTTAATATGGTACCAGGCTGTATAGTTCATATGTTCAAGGTCTATATCAAGTCTCCACTCATATAATAATTTATTTTTAGAGCGGGCTTCTGGCGGGTCAATATTATTATTTTGCTTTTTTCGTTTTGATGAGGTTAAATCAACATAATCATAAGCCTTAATAGGGCTCACAACACTGGGAGGAGATGGCCAATCGGTGTTGGCTGTCATCATGAACACGAAGAATAAGAGAGAGAGAAAGATAAGGCAAAAAATCAAAGGCTTGATTTTTGTGACAGATTTTACCATACCTAAAAAATAAGCACCTATTGGTTGTGAATAAACAATATGAATCAGCTACAGCTACTCTCCCCAACAACTCGTCTACGGAAAGAGCTTAGGCGTCGTAGACGAGAGAAGAAGATGGGCATTAGTAGAACCAAAGAAAGACCTCCAAGCCCAATCGTTACTCCTAAGATACACAGCAGAAAGGCATACACAACTACAAAGAAACAGAAAAAGAAGCCACCTATTGACAGGAGTAAGACACCACTACTTACTTATTGGAGCAGTGATGAAGACTCCGAGTCTGATTGGGAAAGGATGAAACGTCGTATTAGGCATAGAAATGCGCAACGAAAGAAGAATCAAGCCCCCAATGTCGACGATGATTGGGGGTGTATTAGTAGTTCAGATGAAGAAAGCTTTTCAGCTATAATTGAAAGGAGAAAGTTGGTTATGTCTACAAGGAAAGGTACACGTAGGGCTTTACAACAATCAAATGAAAGTATCGAGTCTACTTTTATTAACCTTGGCCTTGTTGATAATCACAAACAACCAATGAGGAGGAAACATACTACACGACTACACACTCCTCTTGATAAGGAGAATTTGCCCCAAGAGGTGAAGGAATTAGATAAATATGAAGCTCAAGTGTATAACAGTATGAAATTGGGGCTTAGAGGCGGTACATATGATTCAAATAGGACACTATGTGAACTCATTAGACTGAGGAGAAATGATGTGAGCTTTGCATCGCGTAAGGCAAACAAGGAGGATGTGGCCCTTGAGGACCTCCAAACTATATGGGGAGTAGGGCCATATCGTTCAGAGAGATTTGGTAATGATATCTTGGATAGTCTTGACTCTAAGAAGAACACAAAGCTATTGAAGTTATCACGAAAGAAGGGAATGGTTCGATTCGGAATGAGAATTGATAAAGCTATGAAGCGATTGGAGAAGAAAGAGAATGGTTCTCAAAACATTAGGGTGTCAAGGACTCAACCAAAGCTCAAAGCAGATGATGATGACGATGACGACGATTGCAGCCTACCCCTTCCCAAGTATGTTGCCTATAGTCAGAAGTACAAAGTATGATAACAGCTTTGTATTAATATAAAATTAGCAGATACTATTGGGCAAGAACAGTCAGAGTCTCTGTTTAGCTAGTCCAGATGCCGACTCTTCTTCAGAACGTCGCTCAACTGTGTTTCCCTTTCTTATGTGTGTAGGGGCAGTTAAGACCTTTTCTAATGCAAGGTCGACAATCAAAACTCTTGGAGTTGCACCATCTCCATTTTCTCTAACAACTGTTGCAATGAGTGCAATCTTTCGTGCTGTATTCATTGATCTAACAAATCCCATCATATCATATGCTGTTGGTATTGGAAAGTGAATCCCTTTCTCCTTGTTGGAAGAGCTATATACACGAAGACCAGCAAAGGAATGTCGTTCGTCACGCTTTCCATCGTATAATAAGAAGTCACATCCGAATGCTGCCCCGCAGGATATATGTAACTTGGAGTGTTGATGTAAATGCCGGAATAATATGGATGCATCAGTATCGTAGGATGGCGATGGATTGCGTATTATGGCAAGAGACGTGGCTGCTGATGAAGAAGACAAAGTAGGCCTCTTTTCATCGTCTACCTTCTCTAAACTACAACTCCTCTTGACACATTCTTCTTCTTCGTTGGAATCCTTCTCTGTCCATAATGTATCAGGACAAAGTCTCTTCCAAACTTCTGGAACTAATCTATATGCCATTGGTCTCATCTCCTCTTGTGCCCGTGATGTTTCTGCTGGTATCATGCTCTGTTGCAATTGTGTTGCCCATTGAGCTGATAGTATTGGATCCATTATAGTTTGACTACATTGGTATGATGATGATAATGCTTCTCCCCCTTGCACTGATGGTAAGATACCCAAATCTCGGGCTATACATGTTGCTGCTGGAGTTAACATAACTGGGGGTATATCCTTCTTCTCCTCCACAGTAGAGGCTTCTCTTTCATCATGATTAGTATATTCATCAAATCTTTGGTTAATACTTGATAGTTCAACATTGCAATTCCCTTTCTCAACATCTACTTTCTCTCCATCCTCTTTCTCTTGTTGCTGCTGTTGATTAGTTTGCATATTATCATTATTCATCCGACCAAACCGTTTCATCTGTCTACGTTCCATCTTACCCATCTTGGCATCTAAATTATGTTGTTCATGCTTCCTTTGTTTCTCATCCTTCTTTAGTTTATGTTTCGATTGTTTTAATTGATATTTCAGTTGTTTCT
>Ga0214477_101495_pt1 | contig 10928 bp, 13 predicted proteins | sample M1_20Mar14CPVII9_FD_165058 | JGI IMG/M metagenome (GOLD analysis project Ga0214477, IMG submission 165058) | Marine eukaryotic communities from Monterey Bay, California, United States - M1_20Mar14CPVII9sort6BwellC16 | ecosystem: Environmental > Aquatic > Marine > Unclassified | place: USA...
CACTTCTTGCTTAGCATCGATGCGATCGACAATTTCGGGTACGGCAGTAAAGTCTTGATTTCAGAACAAACAGAGTTGGAATGGGAAGAGATGAACGAGGTCGAACAAACTGCTGTCAATTGGGCCGCTTCGCTCCTTGTTGATATGAGGAGCCTCGCTCAGCGACGTCAAAGAAATGCGATTAGGGCGAGTAAAGAATTGAAAAGGAAGTGTTGTGATTTGTCTGTCTGAAAAGGAACAGTTTAGTGATTTGGAATTTAGTATTAATTTGTTGCTTGCTTATTCATATCTTGTCATATTTAGTACGTGTGTGTAAAATAAAGAAGGGAGATACTATTTTAATCAATACTACTTTAATTGATTGTATAAGAATACCTAATCTAGACAAGCTCAATAATAAGTGTGCTTAATACATTGTTCTCGTTTATCGTTATTGTTACGTATATCTATTCGTAGCTGCTGTCGTCGTGAATCTTCATCCTCTTGTTCTCCTTTCTTATAGAACTGGAAGGTGGTGACGCATCCGAATCAGAGTCATACTGTAGATATCTTTGGAACAGCGAAGCTTTACGGGTAGCAGTAGGTCTTTTCAGTCTTTGAGTCAACCAGTCATCCTTGTCGTCTTCATCGTCTTCCAAGATGATTTCCTCATGATGTTCGTCACTCTCTCCTCCTTGAGGTCCGTCGTTGTCTTCATCGAAAGAGGTATCACTATCATCCTCCTCATATAATCGTTCGTCGTTGTTACATTTGTATGCCTGACGACAAAATGATATGATACCTTCTTCTGGGTTTACTAGTGGATCAACATTTGGCATCGGTTTCAAGTCCTCTTCGACAACCCCATCGTCGATAATTTCGTTGTTGGTAGATTTTAAATATGGCTTTATAAGGTCCTTCCATATATCTAGTTCTAGTTTTGGAGTTAAACTCGCGCTCAAAGGACTACGAGGAGCATCACCGTATTTCTGTCGAGATATATGTTGGTTTAGCTGGCTGTACAAACATATGTTTTTGTTTGTCCAAAATCCCTTGATTGTCTGGTATCTTTTATATGCAGTCCACTGTTGTACCAATCCATCGCTTGCGCGTATCTTTTGTATCAGAGGAACATTGAGATATTGTTTTAGAAAGGGCAAAACGAAGCGGCTTACCTGAAACCTGTGAAATAGATCATTTCCTTCCATTGTAGAAAGATCGAGGCCGTGTGCAGTTCTGATGTGGTCTTTCACGCTTGTGAGCTTATTAAAACAAAATAAAGCAGAAACCTGTAACCCCTTGTCAGATAAAACATCCAATGGATTAGAGTAGTCGTCGTGTGATTTTCTCTTGTCTAACATACTTCTACGAGCTACTGTATAGCACACCGGACAACAGTATACATCCCCTTTCACGATTCCTGCGCTCCCTACGGAATCATCATCATCACTAGAACATAAAGCACTGTTTGAAATGAAAGAGGACGTCATCAATGTAATGAAGCCAAGGACAACCTTTTAAGTTTATTCTATGACAAATGAACATGGCTCCCATGTTAAAAGTATGTCCATTATTTGTCATCACGAAATTAACTAGAGCATCGACATACTGAGGACATCTTCATCTTAGCGTGTCCACTCTCACCACAAAACTCTAAGTGCCAACCTTAAGTGGGTATTGGACTGGCATATCTCAATAACTGAGCTAAAATGTATATAATTAAACGTAATGGAAAGAGGCAAAGCTGTCAATTTAATAAGATCCAGAGTCGTATCTCAAAGCTCTGCTTTGGGTTAGATCATAAGGTATGGTTGTATCCTATTCTTAGCTAAACTACAACGCCGCGCCGCACTAACCACTCGCTATCCTATTGTAGTTTGTTCACGAGGAGGTTATCTCTCAAAAGGTGATTCAAGGAGTATACCCCGGTGTTACCACAGTTGAGCTTGATGAATTAGCAGCCCAAACTGCTGCGTCATTTGCTACCCAACATCCTGATTATGCCATCCTTGCCGCACGCATCGAGGTGTCAAACCTACACAGGGAGACTGAGAAATCATTCTCAAAGGTCATGACATCCTTGTATCAGTACAGACACCCCAAGACGGGTGAACCGGCGCCACTATTAAGCGAAGAAGTTTACGATACCATCACGGCAAACAAGGATGTACTCGATGGTGCCATCTTACACGATCGTGATTTTGAATTTGATTACTTTGGTTATAAAACACTCGAGAAGGCGTACTTATTAAAAATTGATGGCAAGATCGCCGAACGCCCACAGCACATGTTAATGCGAGTAGCTGTTGGTATCCATCTTAATGATATTGATAGTGCACTTGAAACGTACAACTTGCTATCTGAAAAATTCTTCATCCATGCCACACCTACATTATTTAATGCTGGTACGCCTAATCCACAAATGTCAAGTTGTTTCCTAACATGTATGAAGGAGGATTCGATTGATGGTATTTATGACACCCTTAAGAATTGCGCGATTATTTCCAAGTATGCTGGTGGTATCGGTTTGAGTTTGAGTAATGTACGTGCCTCAGCTAGTTACATCCGTGGTACGAATGGTACCTCCAACGGTATTGTGCCCATGTTACGTGTGTTTAACAACACTGCTCGGTATGTTGATCAGGGTGGCGGAAAGCGCAAAGGAAGTATTGCTGCTTATATTGAACCCTGGCACGCGGATGTATTTGCCTTTTTGGATTTACGTAAGAATCACGGCAATGAGATGGAGGTGAGTAGTTGTTTGATGTTGTTGTTAACTTTCTTCCTGTATTAATGCACATATGATTATCAACTCATATTTTTGTAGAGGGCCCGTGATTTGTTCTACGCCTTGTGGATTCCTGATTTATTCATGGAACGTGTACAAGCCAATGGAGAGTGGACATTGATGTGCCCTAATGAGTGTCCTGGACTTGATACCTGCCACGGAGATGAATTCAAGGCCAAGTATGAAAAGTACGAAAGTGGGGGCAAGGGACGCAAGACAATCAAGGCTCAGCAGCTATGGTTCGCCATCTTGGATTCCCAGGTTGAGACTGGTACTCCCTACATGTTGTACAAGGACCATTGCAACAACAAGAGTAACCAGCAAAATTTGGGAACTATCAAGTGTTCCAATCTTTGTACCGAGATTGTTGAGTACACTGCACCCGATGAGATTGCCGTCTGTAACTTGGCTTCCATCTCACTCTCTAAATTTGTCACACCAGCTGATAACTTTGGAGGTGAGGGATCATTTGACTTGGACAAATTGAAGTACATTTCCAAGGTTGTTACCAAGAACTTGAATCGAGTAATCGAGCGTAACTTTTACCCCGTTGAGGAGGCTCGTAGGAGTAACATGCGTCATCGTCCTATTGGCATTGGTGTTCAGGGAATGGCCGATGCTTTCCAGATGTTGAGGTTGCCCTTTGAGTGCAAGAGAGCTCGCCAGCTGTGAGTGCCTTCTTGTGTTGCATTTCTTTGATGTAAAACCCACTCTTCTATACCTCTTCTTTTACTTCTTCAACAACTCATCAATGCAGCAACAAGGACATCTTCGAGACCATCTACTTTGGTGCCTGCGAGGCATCCATGGAACTCGCCGAGAAAGAGGGACACTACGAAACTTACCCTGGCTCCCCGGCATCCAAGGGACAGCTTCAATACGATATGTGGGGTATTACCCCCAGTAATCGTTGGGATTGGGCAAGCCTCAAGGCAAAGATTACCAAGCACGGAATTCGCAACAGTCTCTTGATAGCTCCTATGCCCACAGCTAGTACAGCTCAAATTTTGGGAAACAATGAGAGTACTGAGCCTTTTACCTCAAATATGTACAATCGTCGGTAAGTAATCTTTACCCTCTCATTATAAATGCAATTTATATATGAATAATATGAGCATCATTTTGCCGCTATTAGTGTCCTTGCCGGAGAGTTCACCGTCGTTAACAAGTATCTACTCCGAGAGCTCACTGCTAATGGCTACTGGACAGAACAAATTCGTAACAAGATCATTGCCGATGGTGGATCGGTCCAGAACATTACCGAGATCCCAAATGAAATCCGTCATGTGTACAAGACTGTCTGGGAAATCCCCCAACGTTCCATTCTTGACATGTCCGCCGATCGCGGTGCCTTTATTTGCCAGAGTCAGAGTATGAATGTCCACATTAGCGATCCCAGTACAAGTAAGCTGACGAGTATGCACTTCTATGCCTGGAAGAAGGGATTGAAAACTGGTATGTACTATTTGCGTACAAGGCCAAAGGCTGACGCAATTCAATTCACAGTGAACCAAGAGATGCTTGCTTATAATACCGAGAGCCGCAACCCCAACCCCCACAAGAAGAATTCTCCTGCTTTGACTTTTGACAATAGTAAGCCTCCTCATATGCCTGAAAAGTTTGTTGGCCTAGAGACGAAGGATGGCAACAATGATTGTCTTAGTTGTGGAGCATAAGCCTAATATGTATCATAAGTAAAAATTGGAATTTGTATTAGATATAATTGTTTCATTTTAAAGTATTAGGCATTGTTATTTCCACTCTTCTACCACGAAGAGTCTCCTACTCAGATACAATGTTAAAATTGGCATGAGCCGAATAAAGTGCCATTAATACAACAATTCTTAGTCAAGCAATCTTCTTTACATGACATTGGGCGAGTAAGAGAGCTACCTGGGCATAGTGGACATCTTCTATCGACAAATTACTCAGCGACCAGTGATTACGATGTGATAGTAAGTGAGAAAGACACAACATGTGCATTATAACAGTTGAATGAAAGGTGTTAAGCTTACCACAATTTTAGATATTAGAACTAAGTTCTCTTTGTTGCCACAGAAAGAAGTCATGCCCATACACTCATTCATATCAATAGCATTCTCATCGTTAAACCGCCACCTGCTTGATGAAGAGTTTGAATGGTGAGGTCTCCTCCTCCTTGATATATCATTTACCAGGAGGGGTAAAGTCGATAACAGTCTATCATACCCACCCATGATAAACAGCTTATCGTGTTATATTATAGTGAGGATAACCCACAAGAAAAACAGTTCGAGTTTTATTCTTGTGCCAGGAACAATAAAAAGGAAGTGTAGAGGATGTCAAACATTTGAGTTTTATTCTTGTGCCAGGAGTAGGAGCAATTGGTTACTACCACTGCATCATCTTCCCACATACTTTGTTCACTCATATGATTTCATATAACAAGTATGAACATTATACCCGAAGAAATCACGGATAACATGGCGGAATATCTACAGCCGTCTGAATTGTACAAGCTTGTATGTTTGCACCCTGGCAATGAATGCTACAAGCAAAGATTGAAGACATCTCTCCATAAAAGCTTAAATTACACTCTCCTACACGGCAAGACAGAGTTCAACACCCCGTCACCACTGAAATCGTTCATTAAGATGACTGAAACGTTACCACCAAATGAAAAGGCATATTTGAGGTACGTTCTTGTATATTGTATGTTCCCACATTAGTAAAGAACTATCTAACAAGAAAAAGATTCTCTTGGTAACAATTTCTCAGTGGATCAACAGTTCTTCAGGCAGTACTAGGAAACTCTACAATATTTTCTGGAGCAGACATAGACATATACGCAACATGTGGCGCAGCTCCATATATTAGGAAGTGGTTGATAGACAAAGATGTTTTACAGATTTTTGGAGGGTACAGTGAACTCTACAAATATGAGGAAAGTTTGTTAGATACTGGATCGGCCAAAAACAATCCTATCTGTCATATCGAGTACTATATCAACCTAGGATCAATTCACAACAAAGACCTTAGCCGCATTGAATATAATGAACACTCGATTCCACTGAAATTAAAATATAACAGAAGTTTCGAACTGGTAACAAATGATAAGAATCAACCTATCCCATGTATAAACTATAAAGATATAACGAAGAATAAGAAAACAGCAGTGAATATAGATCTTATCGTGTTGAAGGTAAGTGAACCGACCGTAAATTTCAGTATTAATGGTGCCTCACTTCCTTAATGCACCGCCACCTACAGCCAGGTTGTCTCCCACAGGAAGTGATATCTGACTTTGACTTGGTTTGCTGTGGGTGCTCGTTTGATGGTACTACATTCAGAATCCCCAACCCAGACATGACATTCACAGGCAAAACATATCTTGGAAACTCAAAAGATGTCGCAATAACGCGTTCATACCTTGCTAATTTAGCACAAGAGGCAAAACGGGATGTACACGAAATAGCAATTGAAATGGGTCTCCCCGAAAGGTTCAAAAGTCAACATCTACACAAGAAGTCCTTGTATTCCTCACTTATTGGCTGTATACATGAGTTATTCCTGAACTCTGATAAATGGCCCGTTTTTCCCTTCAGATTTCCCGAACGAGATATTTCCTTCCTAAAGTTGGTATTTGATATGAGATGCCACCTGATCTCCAATGCCATCGAAAAACTGTCCACACAGGGGTTCCACAACGATTTCATACTCATCCCATATCCCTGCAAACCACATCTCTTCCATAACATGATTGTGGGATATTATGTTTCTCGTTATATGAAATACTTATCTAGAGGTGTGTCAATTGTTGGTTTTGACCTGAAGGGATACCAGGATATTGGCTTACTACAAGAGGTAGAAGATATATGGGAGCTAAGTAAAGGGATGAGTGAACTCGTTGCTTATGAAAACTATTATTTCTCTGGGTTAAATAACGTCACCTCAGATGACGGAGACATGTCTATTAGCGATATGAGTACATAGGGAAACTTGGTTCTCTCATCTTCCTACCTCTAAGTTGAATTATGGATACCTATAGTCTAGGCAGGCTGATGCTGTGGCTGTTGGAGCACTTTCGGAAGTATCAGAAGGCAATGAAGGCTCTTGGATACTCTATTGCATTGGACATTCAAAACATGATTGATGATTGATATGCTAGCTTTACGTCGTACCTCACCCCCCGTAATTATGATATATAAAGTAATGTTTAAAACAATTATAATGCACTAGAATTGTTGTTGCTACGTTCTAAACAAGCTTGGAATGTAGGCATTTGCATAGGGGGCCGGGGGATGCCCCCCGGAAAGTCAGACCTCAAATAGGGGATTTATCGGATGCCCCCGGAATCGACATGCCTAAGTTAAACGGAAATTTTGGGAAATTTTGATCCACACTACCATAATGTTTAAACGGAAATTTTGTGAACTTTTGATCCACACAAATATACACGTCATAACAATTGAGCCTCTTACTTGTTCACATAAATATTGAACAAGTACTTATTACTTATAAAAATTAGAGGAGAGTATGACAACCCGAACACTACACTTGAATGCATGGAATGTATTCACCAAAATGAGATCAATAGAAACATTTGTTAGAGAAGATAAATTTGACAATGACAACGAGTTCAGAGAATATATAGAGCAACACCAACCATTTGATAAGAAGAGGCAGCATAGGAAGAAAACTATTAAAAATGAAAATACACACTTCATAGATCCTGAGACGGGAGATCAAAGGAAAGTAGAAACATTTGAACATTTCAGATTGATGGCTCTACAAGAATGGAAAGACTTAAGTTGCGATGAGAAAGAAGTTTTTAGGAAGATTGCATTAGAAATAAATAAAAAGCACAGACAGAAGATAGAAGACACTGCAAATCTCCAGCGGGGTAGACAACTTTTTCAGGGTGAACTAACGAAATTACATGGTAAGATGGAAAGTGCACGACAAATAATGCAGGATATTGCAAATGAAGTTGGCAAAATGCAAAACAACTTGCAAGATGACCAAACAGAAACGGCAAATGAAAATTAGTGGTGCTTTTGTGTATTATTGATCTTTGATTCATTATTGGGATTCTATGTATAGTTATTACTTGTTGGATGAAAACAAACCGAAACTCTTGACTTATTAAAAATCAGTATTAACACTAAACAATTTGTTGTTAAATAGAGGAGATTCTCTTGGGTGTTGTGTATTCTATTGTCGCAGGTATCCCTCTCCTTCTGCAAGTCTAACTATGTCCCATTTAGTGCTCAGGCTTTAGGATTAGTTAGTTAGTTAGTTAGTTTAGATTTAGGCTACGACTTGGTTATCCACCTCTGGAAGCGTGTTCCTTGCTATTCTCTACACACCTCGTAATATAAGTGTCGACGTACCGGTTTCAATATTGAAACATACTAGGGAGATATCGCGACAGTTGAGACCTGCTTAAACGAGAGAGGTTTCCCAGGGGAAGGCGAAGCGATTGCAATCCCCAACTCTCTCCTATCTCTTAGGTGCTACAAGTTTTAGGATGTGCAGCATCAATACTTATCTACATCTACGATCATAACATGCACATTAGAAATCGAACACCCCCACATATTCAAAAGTCAGTATCAATGCTGAATACTTGCTCCTCTGACTTAATGCCAACACCGGATTTAGCATACTCTCCAACTCTCTTCTCAAAGAAGTTTGTCTTCCCTTGGAGAGAAATCATCTCCATCCACTCGAAGGGGTTGACAGCGTTGTAGTATTTGTCACATCCGAGGGAACCTAGCAATCTGTCAGCACAGAACTCGATATATTCACACATTAACCCAGAATTCATACCAATCAACTCAACAGGAAGTGATTCCACCACAAACTCCTTCTCGATCTCAACAGCATTGGTAACGATATCGATGATATTACTATCAGGTAGTTTGTTTACAAGCTTCTTGTATATGAGGCAGGCAAAATCACAATGCAACCCTTCATCACAGGAGATCAACTCATTAGTGAAGCAAAGACCAGGCATGAGACCACGTTTCTTCAACCAGAAGATAGCACAGAATGACCCAGAAAAGAATATACCCTCAACAACGGCAAAGGCAATTACACGTTCCGCAAATATAGCATTCTTAGGATCACACCAATCTAAGGCCCATTTAGCCTTCTTTTGCACGGAAGGTATAGTCTCGATAGCATTTAGGAGATGCATCTTCTTCTTTTTATCCTTAATAAAGGTATCAATGAGAAGTGAGTACGTCTCGCTGTGTATGTTCTCAATCGCGATTTGGAATCCGTAGAAGCATCTTGCCTCAGCGGACTGGACCTCAGTGATGAAATTACATGCTAAGTTCTCGTTCACAATTCCATCAGAGGCGGCAAAGAAGGCTAAAACTTGTGTAATAAAATGTTTCTCATTGCTTGTTAGATCGCCCCAATGCTTAGTATCCTCAACTAAGTCGATCTCCTCTGTTGTCCAAAAGGAGGCCTCAGCCTTTTTATACATTTCCCATAACTAAACACCATTTAACAGTAAATAAGACAGGAATAATTTGAATATTACAGGAAAACAATGGAAACACACACACACACACACACACACACACACACACACACGTGCTACAACGTACATCATCATGTTGAATCGGGAACAAAACAAATCTTTTAGGATTTATATTTAACAAAGGCTCGTGCTCTTTATTCATACTCTTATTAATTAGACTATATATATACTTATTACTATTATAGAGGAGTCATCCACTTCATTAGTCTCGTCGCAAGAATAAACTACGGTTGTCAATGGAAGTGGCATTTACCCAATGGGTTTAGGCAGCCAGACAGACAACTTAACATGGTCTACAGTGCGTGGTCTACCTCCTTCGTGACACAACAGAAGATAAATTGAAACTACTGCAATAATGTCTGCCCAACCCCTTCCCCATTGAAGCAGGATGGAGACTTCATGTTGTTTGACATCGTAGTGAGTGCATAAGACGGGAAGAGGCAACAGGAAAATGATGTCCTTATCACAAGCACATCACCAACCAATACTTCTGCAAAACACTGCATGTGGATGCCAACTCAAATTCGTTTGCTATGAACGATGAGATGATATGGATATCTGGAACGAGAATAAGATAAAGTTATATATAAAACGTTATTAACTGGTCCAAGGAGAGCTATCACCCAATTGACCGGAAGCTCTCTTTCACTTCGGTCGAGCTTGGTATCTCGTATTGGACAATTAGTACTAACACAGGACTCGTACATTAGTATTGGATTGAGTACCCGAATAGGATGTCCAAACATAAATCTATTCTTTCTCAAACATTAACATCTCTTCAGCCTTCTGCTTGTCTTTCTCCTCAAGGGTAATTTGGAACGTTTGTTGCTGGTTCTTGAATGCAGAATCATATTCTACACCTATACCCATTTCGACATTAAGTCGTTCTGGTTTTTCATCAAGGATTGCCTTCTGATATGGAAAATGCTTGATATCGCGGTTTGCTGTCTCAGCTTTAAGGATTTCAATGCTATTTAACTCCTCGAGGCAGGTGGACGCTTCCTCTTGTGCAAGCAAAGACAACCGATTCCCCTCCTCTGGATAATTTGCCACACATGTCATCTGCATATATAGGAGAGGATTGTCACGTTGGAAAAACTGATTACATGTAGTTGCCGATTCGAGAAGAGCACGAATTAGTCTATTTGCGTATGCAGCAAATCTCACAAAGCGGAATTCGCATGCATAACTCACCTTGTGATAAAACGCCCCCTGTTCAGCCCCGGTAGTTACTCTGGTAAATCCCCAGCGCTTGAGTTTCCTCATAAAACTTATATACTTGGATTGTTTGAAGTACATAGGAATGACTATAGGGTCAAAATCATGAGTTGATATGTTGAGATGAGACATTTGAATGGTCTCAGTATAAGATTGCTGCAATCAGTCAATATACAATCAAAAGATGTATATAATACAAAAATTATAATATCTTACTATAATATCTTACCCTCGTTTGCAAATCTCCTTTTCTTTAATATAGCAAATCCCTTCCCATGTGGCAACCACGTGATAATGTCTGTTATTGACTCATTGGATAATAACTCCATTAGCTGTAGGAATTGTATATTTGTGTTTGAGTGAAATGTATATATGATGTATTACACACTACAAACAAACAAACAAATATAT
>Ga0214477_101497_pt1 | contig 10920 bp, 8 predicted proteins | sample M1_20Mar14CPVII9_FD_165058 | JGI IMG/M metagenome (GOLD analysis project Ga0214477, IMG submission 165058) | Marine eukaryotic communities from Monterey Bay, California, United States - M1_20Mar14CPVII9sort6BwellC16 | ecosystem: Environmental > Aquatic > Marine > Unclassified | place: USA...
ATGATCGGACGATGGTCCAGCGATGCCTTCCTTAGATACATCAGAAAACAAGTTGAACAATTCAGTCACAACATTTCAAAGCGTATGATTCAAAACCAGTTCTTCCGACACATACCAGATGTTCAACCAGTATCACGACTCGACTCAAGACAGCAAAACATCAGAGCTCGATAAGACATGATATAAGTTGATGGCAGTATGTCCCATCTTGCCCACATGTTAGCTCTCCTTCCGGTTGTCAAGACACTGAGTTTAGTTGATGGTGGAGCATCTTGACATTGCCGATAGGGCTGGGGGCGGCGGATCGAATCTTACTTTAGATTGAGATTCAAATGCCACCCTCCGGAGTCTAGCTTTATTGTGTGCATATCATATGTACCTTTTATCTCTCTGTTTTACGCTTCCTATCTGAGAGGCTGGTGACGAACGAGAAGCATCTGCTTTCAAAGCACTTTGAGATTTGCTCACAACTTCTGCAAAAATTAAAAATTAAAGACGGATATTTGGCGATACACCGCCGCATACTTGATTGAATGAATGAAATAAAGAGGATTGAAAAGAGCATCAAATAGAGGGAAGGTATAGTGTGTTATAAAAGGAAATATAGAGGCTGTTTGCTAAAACCAAACTAATACCGAAGAAAAGATTTGACGAATAGCGGGTGAAGAGAGAGTGGATTATTGTACCGAAGATATAAGATATAAGACGAAGACAACTTCAACAATGCCGTTTCACATCGGAGCTTCTATTATTGTACAAAACCTCAATAATGACACCTACAATGGTTTACGAGGTATAGTACAATCCGAAATAGATCCTACATCATTACGTCATAATGTATTCCTAATTCAATCAAAGAAGACCATTGCATTGAAGCCTGCCAATCTAAAACATGCCGTGCCAACCCAACAAGACGACATTCTCTTTATGAGTATTAAAGAACTCAAATCAGAATTACAATCATACAATATATCCACTGATTCGTATAAAGATAAAGAATCATTGATTGAGGGTGTACGTAATGCTAGAAATGAAGGATGGAAACGTCCAACTGAAGTGTCGACGGGGAAAGTACCAACTGCATCAAATGATACAAAAGAAAATGCAGAAAATGTACATAATGGCAAGGCATCATCATCAAGCTATGCAGCATCTGAATCGGCAGCAGCATCATCCGAAAATGACAATGCTTACTCAGCTGGATATCAAAGTAAGAAACGTTCATCCACATCCACTACATCAGACGGTAAAGAAGACAAAAAGAAGACTAAAGGTAATCTACCATGTGAAGTAGCATTGGCAAAGAGTTGGAATGAAAGTACAAACCCAACTGGGTATTACATGTCGGAAAAGTTGGATGGAATGAGATGTATCTGGGACGGAAAAGGAAATCTATACAGCCGTAATGGGAATCTAATAATGGCACCATTGTTCTTCCTCAATGCATTACCCACCGGGACAGTATTAGATGGAGAGTTGTTTCTAGAACGAGGAGAATTTCAACAATGTATGTCAATTGCAAGACAAAGTAAGCCCGATAAAAATGATTGGAGGTCATTAACATTAGTAGTCTTCGATGCACCAATGTCTAAGGGTGATTTTGAAACGAGGTTACAAGCTGCTAGGGATGCATTGGCTATGCACCATGTCGATGCGTCAATTGCTAAGGTACACTCTCATGTAGTATGCCGAGGAAAGAATCATGTCAATGAAGAACTAGAACGTGTTACACAGCTTGATGGTGAGGGATTAATGTTGCGTAATCCCACTGCCTTTTACAAGGGCGGTCGAACTTCTGATTTGCTAAAGGTGAAGAAGATGCATGATGCCGAAGCACGTGTTGTGGGTCACGAGGAAGGGAAAGGACGTAACGTTGGCCGATTAGGAGCACTTGTATGTACCATGATTGGACCGGGATCTGATGGGAAGAAATTCAAAGTGGGAAGCGGATTCTCTGTTTTTGAGAGGGAGTATGAGAATTGTCCAAGTATTGGGAGTATCATTACGTATCGTTACTTTGAGTTGACTGACGCCGGAAAGCCTCGATTCCCTGTATTCGTGAGGGTTCGACCGTCCGAGTAGACAGTCCATGAGATATTAGTGGATAGAGAGATGGAAGGACGAAGAGTGAAAAAAGTGAGGGATATGCCTACTCTCGATACAGAAAGATGACTAGATATGTGTAGCGCAAGTCTAGGTTAGTCATAGAGGCATACCATTTAGTAATTTCATAATATAAAACAAAGAAAAGTCTAAATAGTATAGACAAATAATAGAGGCAAAGAGTGTGAGCAAAGTCTATCTAAATTCTGTTATCTATATTAAAGAAATAGAATGAACAACCACAATGTCTTCGGCACCACTCCCAATACTTCTTTCATCCACTTCTTTCTCATGATAAGCACTACCTGGTTCTTCGATTGTGTATTGAACAAGTAAATTGTCTATTTGTTGTGTACAGAACGAGATGGTCTGATCAATTGCATCTTTCTTGTCGGTACCACCTTCGCCCTTCCACTCTTTGACTCTGCTACTTCTCTCTGCTTGAAATTTACCATCCCTTGCTTTCCTTGTCTGCCATGCACTTCTTACATCCACACTTAATAGTTCCAGTATACATTGTTTGATGTATTCTACTGCCTGTTCAGATGAAGTATCTTTCCAGGGTGTATGTGATCCATAGAATTTCAACGGAGGAGTTTGAGATGATGATGTAGTTAGATCTTGCAAAAACTGAGTTGCCTCTGGGAGGAATGTGACACTCCTCCTCTTTTGTAATCCAGAATCTACCCACTGAGGTACCCTTACATCATCAGTATTGGTGCCCTTTTGTTTTCTATTATAATCATACCCCACACAATCATAATGAGGGACATATGGCTTGATATCAATAATTGGCGTACCGTCCACTAAATCAAGACCCGAGAGACATAGTTGAAAAGTTGTCTTATTATCTTTGTTGTTATTACCCTTCTTCTTGTTGTTTATGATGACTTTATCTAAACGACACAATGAAAAACCTATCGGATTCGGCCTATGTGGTGTACGTGTTGAGAATACACCAACCTTCTTGCCTCCGAGTGAAGGTGGTGAGATCTTGCCTTTGAATTGTCCATTCTTATTCAGTTTCTTATCATTACTATTCAAATGAAATACAAACACTACAAATACATGACTATAAAGAAAGAAAAGTGATGTGTTAGTATGAAAAGTACATATCATATGCACAAAAAGTATCATCATAGAGCACAAAGACATGAGCTCACCTATAATTTTGCAATTCTAATATAGAATCTTTTGATATTCTCGTTTCATCGAATGATATGATGCCTCGTGAATGTGGCGCTAGCATTCCTATATTGACATATGAGAAGTGATGTAAGTAAATGAAAAAGTACACAAAAATTTCATTTGCAAGACAAAGACTAGCGGTTGCGGCTTACCTTGTCGTGGCGTACCAACACATAACCTATAGATAGACTGCAGTTTACCAATTGGATATACAGGCAACATATCATCATCTTCTTCTTCTCCTTCGTCATCGGCCATCAAGCCATCATCAACTTCTTTGTCTACTACACTTTCTTCTCTTCTACCTTGTCGTTTACCCTCATTATATGCAGTCCATGTAGCCGCTGCAATTATACATAATAGTGCTATAGTCGTACTACTTGATACAGTAGCTGTTGATAGCGCCATTGTAGTTCGTATACTAGAACTATGTGATGGCAATGCTTTGAGATGTGTGGATTTTCTTCTCGAGTTGCCGCTAATATTGATTGGATTATTCGTTCTCACTGCAATTGAAGATGAGGGTATTATAAAAGAAGACACTTGGGATATCAGTACTATCAAAGAGAGTTTGCAATAGCAATTCATCTCTTACCAGGGGGCTATGGAATGGAATGCAACTACCACACGGGGGATGCAAGGATGGGGGAGAAAAAATTGGGAATAAACTTACAACGAAGATACCATGTAGTTGCAAAGAGTTGCTAGTTACTAGTTGCTGGCTGGGTGTAATCGAGGGGGTAGACTAGTAACTATCATGTACACTACAATGTAACAACATCGATACTCAATGGCTACCAAGTTACATCTACATCTTTTCTTACCACTCGTGAAAATACGTTGAATTTCGTTTGATAATGGGTAGAGTAAAATTCTCTAAATATGTCTTCATATGCGTACTCTCGAATTCCAAAACCATTGTCTTCTAACCATGATCCCCTATCTATAATTATTGCACCTTGAAGAGGATTGGACTTCTTTGATTCGTCTTTATGGAAATCAGATGGGGCAAGTATTATGAAGGGCCTGTCTTCTTCAGGATTTATCACAGCTGCAAATTGTTTGACATAGCCTTTCCTTGCCTGACTCACTGTTTCATTTTCATTTAATATAAAGATATCAGTTGCCCCGCTGCCTATTGTTGCATGTTTCCTTCGGGAAAAGGTATACCTTTCTTCTGATGTTTTAAGTTGGCTTTCGTAATCCGTATATCCTTTTAAATAGAGACCATTCAAGGCACCTATAGCACCATAAACACGATGTTCTCCCGGATTCTCTGGATTACCAATTTCTTTAAGAGCATGAATTTTATCACCATCTATTTCCCAGTTGGCGTAGAACACTGCAAATTCCTTCTCCGCACCGATATCATTTTGTTTTGAAAAGTGTGGGAAGAGACCAGACGATATAGCCTTCATTATACCCCCGTGTTCTTCATCAAATGCCATTGCAATTTCATCATCCGTCGTGACAACAGGTCCTCTACCAATATTGCAATACCATCGTACTTTTATTGCAAGTAACAATCTTTCCATACCTAAAAACTCAGCTAAAGAGAGTACGTTGGTGCTGATGTCCTCAACCTTTATGTTGCCCCGACGCATATACGCTAATAGTACTTTGAATGGAACTGCATCTTGATCAATAAATATCTCATCATCGCCATTATTCGATTGTTCGATCCAATTATCAGATAGTAAAGAAGCAAAGTACGAAGAATTTGAAGTGAGAGTTGATGATGATGTTATAAACTTTGTACCGCCGACGTCCAATACTATGCGGTCAGATGCACCTATTGAACGTCTAGCCATTATGTATAAGGTTTTACAGCCTGCTCCTTGGTCTAGAGAAGACGTATGGGCTATATATTATCTCTCCCTCATCAAAGGAATCGATATCATCACCCCTAAATTGGGAAAAACCTCAAACGAGGATACCGCTTTATCTTGATTTCTCAACCCTACTTCCACTTTCGTCTGTTGAATTTGATTTGAGATGCGTTGAAACTGATGCCGACCGTGCGAGTAGATGGGGGTTGTCAGCTCTCTTACTTGTGCACAGTAAAAAGATATAATAAGAGCTGCTACTGCAATAATCAAATTATATTATATACTACAGCCTTCGTTGATCGTATACTAAGCTAGCTATACAATCAATAAGTAAACTCTGAAATTGCAATAATGATCTTCAAGAAAAGGAATGAGGATCATACCCTTCTGAATCCATTACATTCATCGTTAACGAGTACTAAGAATGATGATCAGCCTACTAATCAATTGGCAACTATTATGATTAATCATGTGTTTAGTAGTACTAGTGGTAGTGCTAATAGTACCAAGCGTGTAGCTTTTCCAAAGGTATCTTCTACCACCGACAACAAAGATATGCCATCGATTGTTGAAGAAGCACGAGAAGAAGAGGCCGAAAAACGAGATGATAACATAGAATTCTCACGAGAAACATCCTACAATGCAAACACAGAGCGTGATAATGTCGAAATAAAACGACAGCCAACCAAAAGCAATGGATTAGATCATTTATCATACAATAAAACATTATGGCATGAAAGTCCTGATAGTATTGAAATACCAAATATTCAACGTAGTATGTCGTCAATCGTACCTGCTAGTAGTTTAGCTAATTATTCATTAGAAGCAAGGAGTAAATTGCAACGTATCCAAAGTGTTAATGTTGAAAAGGTAGAGTTAGGTCTGTTAAATGAACAGATTGGTTGCTTGGCAGTTGATAATGATGGGAATGATTATGGAGATGTTACCATGTTACCCTCACTGAATAAGAAGTCTACTGTTACCTCTACTACTGCTACCGGGCTGAAGGAGAAGAAGAGGACTACTCATACCGCCGGCGCTTCAAGTAATGGAACCATGTTGAAACATATGTTTATCAAGAAGAAACGATATGCTACAAAGAAGGATACTCAGAAGAAGAATGTTAGTCGTAGTAGTAAGACCAGTGTTTCCTCGAGGAGGTCTATGCCATTGATTAGTGAATCGCCACTTGGTTTTGAGGTAGGTGGTGATGGATTATCTAATGTCAAGCCAGTCGATAAGCAGAAGGCTAACAATAAGAAGACTATTGAGAAGAAGGTCTCGGTTGATATAAGAGAATCTCCACTTGGCTTTGAGTTAGTTGGAGATGGATCTGATGTAAAGGATACCAAGAAGACTGCTGCCAAGATCAGTCCTTCCTCAAAGAGTAAGAAGAATACTCTTGTCGGCATGAAGAAGAAGAAGATGAGGGCCTCAAGATCATCTACCAAGGCAACAAAGACGAAACAAGTTTCTCCTTTGGTCGTTGCCGAAGACTTCTTCATTGCAGAGCCAGTTGACGAGCCTTTAAAGTCACCCAAAGTACTACGAGAGTCACCACTCGGGTTTGAAGTAGAAGATTCAACTCATGGTACCAAGAAGGGTCATCAAGAGAAGAAGAAGAAGAAGGGACAGACTACTACTGTCACTCCTTTAATCACCAAAAAGGAAGAACCAACACATGATATTCAAATGAACGTTGCCAAATCTACGAATAAACGACTGCTGGCAAAGCTTCGAGAATCACCCCTTGGCTTTGAAGTAGAAGAAGGGAGTACCACCTCCATTGATATGAGCGAGAAGGAGAAGGAACAAGTGACACCTCCACTAAGTTCTTCCTCCTTGACACCCCCGTCGGCAATTACCGATCGTAAGGTATCCTTTGTTGATAATCTGGCAAGTAGAGCAATTACTGATATCATGGCAAGCGAGACACTCGCCGAGCGTAGTAAGTACCAATCATTCGGCTTATGGGGTAGTGAAGAGAAGGAGCGTAAAAGTCAGACATTATTATTGGATGAGGGTATGATAGTGCCTCAAGATATCCTTGATAGTTTAGTAGAGGAGACGGATGAAGAAGATTCATATGTAAGTAGTACAATGAAAGGAGGAGAGAAGGATCTTAGTGAGGAAGAGACATTGGTGGATGATAGTATGCTCAGTGGAGAGTCTACGCTTCTACCCAAGGAAGAAGAAGAATCTACAGTAGATGACACTGTCAGGAGTGGATACAAGCTGCAGTTTGACTTGCCCAAGATGGAAAAGAAGACGAGCAGACTTCGTCTCAATCCGGTTGTTCGTCTTCAGAGTTTGAATCGAATGAGAACTCGTTCTTTACGACGTATTGCTACCGAGCAGGGTCTTCTTCGATTTAAGGCAAGTGAAGACGATGATGATTTGCCATCGATTAAAGTGAACGATGACGAGGCATCAATTGAAGTGACTTTAGACACAGATGATGAGATTAAACACGATGATAGTAAGGATAAGCGAAGGAACAACAACAAGAAGAACTCAAAGAGGTCCAAGAAGGACAAAAAGAAGTCATCAAGGAAGAAGAGAAATAGTAAAAGCAGGCTGAATAACCAAGATGATAACAGTGTTGATCTACTCAATGAAGTGGAGAGATTCCTTGATCAGAGTGGTAACGTCCTAGCTGATTGGGGTGATAAGTTGTTAGGGTTCAGTAGTGAGGAGGAGACATTAGAGTCTTATGACTCTGAAAAGGATGACGCATCCAAGTTGCATCTTATATCATTTACCAAGTGGTAAGAATTGGAGCGGCTTGGGTTAGAGGGATAGGGAGAGCACAATATAGATTCAAAGAGATCAGATGAGACTTATTGATCTTTGTTTGAATCTATACTATATGTTTATGAGTGTGTGGTAGATAAAAGCTAGATGAGAGAGGGGATAGACGCCTAAAATTAGATATATGTATGTGTTTAGGGTTGAAATATCTTAGTTTACTCCTCATGTTACTACTTATCACCTATTGTATCAAACCTCTTCAAAACTATACATATAGTAAATCCGTTCACGGTCGTGCTGTTCAGCATGTGGAAGTAGGACGTCATGCCTTGATGATTTGCTGACTTCCATCGGGAAATGTTATCTCCTTTGTTCCATCCACAAATAGAGTTTCAGTTGTCCCATCTGTGTGAACCATTCGATTTGTACCATCTGGAAACGTAATCTCCTTCCGTCCGTCTGTGTAGTGATTTTCAATCTGCTTGTTCGGGAAGTGATAGGTTTGCATGCCGTCGATATGAGTGACCTGTGTTGTCTGTCGAATAATAGGAGTAAAAAGTAAAGACAAAGAAGTTAGATGATCAGATATATTCGACCAGATAAACACATGATACCAGCCAGTTTTTCTTCTTCTTACCTTGGTGGCAGCATAGTAGTAAACAACAATACCCTTCTTCTCATTTGCATATGTCCTCTTTCGGTCTCCATTAGCAAAAGATATAGTTGTTGTTCCATCGGACATCACCTCCTTTTGGGTACCATTCTTGTATTGTGTAATAGTCTGGCTTCTAGACTGTGTTCCTGCCACTTGCTGTTGATATTGAGGACGACCATTATCACCAAGCTCGCCGCCTCCTTCGACATGTTGCATTGATGGACTGAGGGCTGTGACAACTTGAGGTATAGAATTACCATCCTGATTTGCATCATAGTCGGCGGCATTGTATGGCTTCCTCTGGGTGGAATCAATATCATCTGTATTATTATCATGATTGTCCATCATCTTTACACCCAATTGATTGTTTGCATTGTTCAACTTTGCCAAGTGCCGTTGCAGCCAATGTTCTGTGGGCTCTTCTGTCAAAGTATCATCATCCTCTTCATTATCAACTTCTCTAGTAGGCAATACATTCTCATCAATAACTTTTACTTCGCTTTGATTCTTCGATGATGCCGTCTTCCCAATCTGCTTCTGAGATAGTTGTGTATTCTGATGGGATGAACGATCACCTAGTGCCTGACGAGATGATTCACCAACAGCGGGACTCTTGCTTTTTGTCTTTGACACTCCACCACCACCGTCATTACTAGCTTCATTACCAGATGACCTGCTGTTCTTCAAGGCATTAATAGAACGTTCCTGTCTTCGAATAACTTCCTTCAATCGGTTTAATTCAACACTTTCCTTGGCCTTCATCTTCTTCATTTCCAATTGCGCCTTCTCCAACTCAGCTTTGATTGCTTCCGCATCCTCCTTCTCTTCATCCTCGACTTGTTGCTTTAGCTTATTGGTCATCTTCGTGGCAACTAGTGCAGCGTTGGCAGCCTTATGTCGATCCTTCTTGATGAGTGCTCGTTGTTCCTTTGCCCATTTCTCAACTGTTTGTTTCTCAGCTGCGGCCCAAGCTTTGGCCTAAAGGTGATCATGAATGGTGGATTTGGTTAAAGAGACGTGCCCGAAGGTAAGTATGTCTTGTATCATCAACAAACTAAACATATATACAAATTCTTACCCGCTCCCGTTTACCCTCCGCCTCGCGTAATGCAGTCTCCTGTCTCCTTCTCATATTCTTAATCAATGCCCATTGTTCCTCTTCCTTCTTCTTCCATTCTTCCATTGCCTTCTTTTCATTGTGAGCATCATTATTAGATCTACGGCGTTGTTGTTGCTTGATGCTATTGTTGGATCGGGTAGTCGACGGAGTAGTTGCGGTACGTGGACGAGACTTGGGAGTTGATCTTGACCGAGTTAATTGATTCTGTTGTTGTTTCGGCTTGTTATTATTCCTATCGTAGTCCAAGGCAGCTGATGATTCCTGACCATCTACCATATTGTCATCATGAAACTTGACCTCTTTCCCTTCGATACAAATGTCTTCATGTTCTAAATATCGGTCCACAATATTGTCAATGGATGGTGAATCGTACTTTGTTTGAGCCAATGGAGTATTATTATTCATATCATCGTCATCTGGAGTACTATTCTTTCCGTTGTCAAGCGGTGGTGTATGCCTAACAAGAGGCTTCTTCTTGACAACAGAATGAGGTGTTGTTTGTCGAGCTTGTGATGGAGTATACTGTTCGTTAGCCGTGTCTCGTCGAGCTTGTGATGGTGTAATTTGATCACTGATACCCTGCCTCTTGGTTGCAGAATGATAACGAGCTGATGATAGAGTCTGCTGCTGTTGTTCCACATTGTTATTAGTGAACCGTGTCTTACTCACTGAACTTGGACGTTGTCTCCGAGCCTGAGAAGGTGTAACATTATCTCCGCGTTGTTTACCAGCAGTGCCCATCTTGACTAATGAAGTAATATCATCACGTTGCATATCCCCAATTGACTGCTTTTTGGTACTACTAACAGCAGCAGGGGTACTCGACATAGCTCCCATGCTCTTATTCTGAGCAGGCCCAATACTCTCTTCTCTTCAGGCTAGGAGTCTCGATACTTTCACTTACTCTTCGATTGAAATTGTCGATTACAGATAAGGGTATTTTCAGTTTTGTTTAATGTTTGTTGTTGGCAAATAAAAGTGATGCAGTGCATGTACCTAGAGACTTTAATATCGTTACAGAAGCGTAGATATGATATACAGAAGCATAAACAACTAATAAATCAAGATATTAAATATTTGGTACGATAAATCAAAGATCAATAAACACCGATAAATAATACATAGGTACAATATTTTCAATTGAAATAAAAAACGGTGCACCAATTCAACATTTTAGTAGGTACAAACTGAAATTGGATATCAATTGCAATACAAGTGATATAAATCAGTATATATACACTATACTATTAACCATAGTTATATTAACTCTACCA
>Ga0214477_101498_pt1 | contig 10912 bp, 11 predicted proteins | sample M1_20Mar14CPVII9_FD_165058 | JGI IMG/M metagenome (GOLD analysis project Ga0214477, IMG submission 165058) | Marine eukaryotic communities from Monterey Bay, California, United States - M1_20Mar14CPVII9sort6BwellC16 | ecosystem: Environmental > Aquatic > Marine > Unclassified | place: USA...
TATACTATTGCAATAAATTGAGGATACACTATATCATTTTCACTAACAAACACACTATAAAATAGGATACCCAAAGTGGAGCCATGTCACTTTTATTCCACGTGTTCGAAGGAAATAAGGTCAATTAGCTCATTTCTTTCCACTTGCTCTGGGTAATCTCAATCTAACTTGATGCCACTGTGTATTGTATATGATATACTACTGCTCTTATTGCAATTCCACTAAACGATATATCGCAATTCAAAATATGATTCGTCCCAAGCACAACCCACTCGCCGTCGGCGGCGGCAGCGCTAAGAAAAAAGTAGTTCGCACTTCACTTGTGTTTGACGATGGACGAGATGATATTGAAACAACAGTTGCCAACTATAATAATACTATCCGCCATTCTCTACGACAACAACACGAGCATCATCATCACACTGTGAAGAGGGATGACCTCTTGTATAGGTTGCTTCTTAAATGTAACCTCTGGAAGTGTCTAGCTATTGCATCAGTTGGTATGCATTTCTATAGGAACTTTCAAACAATCAATAATATCCCAACCCCAACATATTCTGATATGCCAGAGGAACAAATTGCAACATCAAGAGCGACTATTTTTAATGAAGAGGATAGTATGACGTATGAACCAGTAGTATCTTCTTTTGATATTGATATCGAGCCGACACACGCCCAATCATTATGCAATCCACAAAACTTCTTATTACTAATCAAGGCTGGTGCAAAAAGTAAATATCAACACCGTCGTAAGATTTGGAGAGATAGTACCTGCCCATCTTCATACAAACAACACGGATTGAAGTATCATTTCATGCTTGCCATGCCAGCGCATGAAATCATCGATCCAAATGGTCATAATCAAGGTAAAGGGGCTTCTAGTAAGGAGATTGAGGATATGTCAATTCTGAGAAATGAATCGAGAATGCATAAAGATATGGTATTCCTTTCAATTAAGGATGTGTATGACGATTTCTACTTGAAAACCCTGAGGATCTTTGAGTGGGCGGTGGATAGGGGTATGACAGATGAAACGTCTGTTGTCGTTCTTCATGATGATGAGTATTGCCTTCGTCCAGAAGTATTGCAAACAATATGTGAAGATACAGTACGTTCGAACTCTAGTCTTTATGCGGGTAGTAAACTTCATCTGCGGAATGAGAACAGTCGATATAATATTGAACCATATTTCAATGGACATATGTATGCATTGAGCTCTGATTTGGTTCGAGATATAGTGCATGATCCTGATACTCGTTTCACGTCCATGAGTCTTGGTAACTCGGAAGACTTGCAGGTTGGCAAATGGGTCCATGATCAAGCTAATCGAGCGGACAATCCATTGCAAATTAAGTATAGTGTGAACAGATCATTAATCTGGAGTTTTGAGAATCTCCAAGAGGGCGTAGATTGTGGCAGTCATCGAGCTTCTTCTTGTGCTAAGTGTCCTCAAGGTGAAGGGGGTGCATCGTGGTGTAATGGAGAATGTGAATGGTCATCTGAAAACGGTGGAGCCTGCCAATCAAAGGCACTAATGATAAGCAAACAGGAAGCAGAAATAGAAGAGTCAGATTATGTATGCAAGCCTGTCGCACATCCAGAGCTCCGACCTGAACTAGTTCACATAACAAAGACGGGAGGCACGACATTAGAGATCGTGGGAGCAATGCACAACTTCACTTGGGGAGCCTGCCATTGGAAAGAGAAGTTAATTGAGATGGAGTCATCGCTGCATTGCCCAAACAGTAATGTTACTAAGCCGCCACCTCTTGGTCCCTGGGGGTCTAAATGGCATGTTCCACCGAAATGGTTAGACTCTGAGAGTAAGTTTTGGTTGAAGAATGCCACCTTATTCACTGTCGTGCGTGATCCATACGCAAGGGTTGTTAGTAGCTGGAATTATAAGCATAAGAAACAATATTCGAAGGTAGTTAATGCCACTGCAATGAATCAATGGCTGGAGAAGATCATTACTGAAATGCATGCAAATCGTCCAGTTGGTGATTCAGTTCCTAAAGCGGCTTACTTTCAGGAAGGGCTACTAATACCTCAGACTGATTATATCACAAAGGACGTTCGTATATTAAGAACGGAGACACTTGAGAGGGACTTCCTATGCGTGGTCATGGTTATGATTGGTCATGGCCAAAGAAGGAGTTTAACAAGAGCAAGCGTTCTGATAGACTCACTGTTGCCAATCTTACTTCCACAACAAGAGCATTAATTGCCAAGGCATATCGAGAAGACTTTGAGCAGCTTGGGTATCCTTACCACCAGAAACTAGAAGAAGATTTGCCGCAACCTTCGAGGAAGATTTACCTATATCCTTCACCACCAAATCAATCACCTGAAGATATAATGAACTGTATGCGTAAAAAATTTCCTGACAAGTCTGTTTTGGATGACAAGGACGGTGGCTGGCCTATTGGTTTGTTATCGGAAGATATTGGGGAGTGGTATCTTCACAAACAAATGGAAGAGTCAGATATCATGACAACTGACATATCAAAAGCAGACTTCTATTTTGTCAATACCATGCCAGTCCTCAGTAATACGGTTGGACATTGCAATGGTATGGATCACAATGAAAGACAGCAATACTGGAAGGGCATCCTTCAAAGCTCGACTGCATTTAAACTACACCCAAGACGACACGCATTTATATGTCAGACATGGTATTGCCAAAAAATTCTTGCCAAGTCGTTGAGTAATCTTGTTGGAAAGATGACATATCTAATCCATGAGAAGAATACTAAGTGGGCATTCCCTGCTCAGACAAGCCAAATACTCACCATTCCCTATGTTGCGCACAGTGATATTATTCCGTTTACTACAGAACGTTTGAATTCACCCAAGAGAGAGCATAAGGTTACCTTTATTGGCTCAATGGAACGAAGAACCAAATGGCGTAAGCCACTATCTACACTACAGAGGATAAATGTTCGTGATGCAGGAAAGACTAGCCAGAATTTTGATCTTAGTTATGCTGAAGAGATGATGGTAAGTTTGATGAAATGCATATCATGTGCACTTTTTATGCGCATCATTTATGTTTAAATAACTCACTAACACACATCGATATAACTCTTACTTAAGCATTCTACTTTCTGCCTTGTAGTAGAAGGGGATACATTTTCAAGTCGAAGATTGTTTGATGCAATGATAGCCGGTTGTATTCCTGTCTTTGTTGGTTCAAAATATGATAAGCCATTTGAAGATATGATTCCTTACGACTCATTTTCGTACCATTTCAATGGTACAAACTATATGAATGGCAATGCACAGATGGAAGTTGATAAGCTTTGGAATGTATCCCAGGAGGACATAGAAGTAAAACGCGACAAGATGGCTCGTTACATTAGATTTATTGACTGGCGTCACGGTAACTCTACTTTTGAAGCAATCTTGGAGAGTATGTTTGAAGAGGCTGGAGACAAAACAAGAGGACCCCTTCCAAAGACTATTACTGAAACAAAAGTAAGCTGTGGTAGTCATGAAGCTTCAACCTGTGCTGAGTGTCCTCAAGGCAATGGCGCTGGCTGGTGTAATGGAGATTGTGAATGGTCGAATGTTAATGGTGGTGTCTGTCTGCGAAAAATCTCTCATGTGAGCTGTGGTAGTCATGAAGCTTCAACCTGTGCTGAGTGTCCTCAAGGCAATGGCGCTGGCTGGTGCAATGGAGATTGTGAATGGTCATCTGAAAACGGTGGAGTCTGTCAATCACAAACAGGCAGCTTCAATGCATTGAAATATCTGAATTCTAATCTCAAATCTACGTTTGAACAACCTATTCAACCAATTACAAGTCCTACCCATAAGCCCCTTATATTCGGTGCTGGGGAGGGTACCACCGCAACTCATGCCATATATGATGCTACATGTAAACTTGGTTTCCGATCTGTGCACTGGGAGAAATCTTGTAATCATAATGCAGGACATTCAAATAAGAAGCCTCCACCGGGTGTCCTGGCCCACTTTGATCTTATAAGAACATACAAACGTATCATGGTATGTGCAACACCCGACTGGAATTATGGAGAGGAATATGAGTGTCCAACAGTGAACCAAACTCTACATGTGATGTTAGACCGCATCAACCAAGTGATCGCTAGTCCAGGCATCGATGCCATTCATGATGCTCCATATCCAAACTTTGCTGAATATGTTTTGAATACAACCAAGAAGATTCGTGGAAGAAAGCCCATCGTTGTGTTGAGTGAGAGGAACCCTCAAGATTGGACAAAACGACGAATTCAACAACACCCAAGTGGTCTGGCTTGCAGGGGAAATGATATTGGAACAAATCTATATCGCTGCCTCAAATCAGCAATTCAAGCAGGGTTAGGGAGTGAACGCATCAATAAAATATTATATAAGTTCAACGAACCAGGAACCGATACAAATCTCATGAAAGGATTCGAGTTGCATCAAAACAATATGAGGAAAGTATCAGTATATCACACGAATTTGTTCGAACGGAATCCTAGGATTGGCAGTTCAAAGCTGGCAAAAGAGATTGGTTATGCTACTGGCATTTCGTTTCGGAGGAACCTCGGTAAGAAATATTGGGACCTTAGCTTGAAAAAAGGTAACGACGGAACCACCGCAGACTGTACAGTATCGATCCCCAACGATGACGACGACGCTAGTAACAGTGCAACTCCATCCGCTGGTCAATATATGGTTCATGTTCATGGATTTCACCACACAGGTACGGGTTTTACACGACACATGTTAGACAAGTCTCTGTCTTCATTGTCTCCCGAGCTATTATCTAGTATGCACGATTCTGGAGGCATAGCCTCGCAAGAAGAGGGGCAGCATTTACAATCTGTATACCCCACAGATAGGCAAAGATATGAGAAGTGCGAAGAAGTTGAGAGCTCTTCATTGGATGGAAAGCCTCTGAGGATGAGCTATCAGTACCTCGATTCATGTAAGATTAATTCACCCGAAACAGTCGGCAGGACTTTATTCAATCAGTGGGCTCCCTTCTGGAATACTTCTGCTTCGTTCTTACTTCAAAAGACACCCACACTTGATGTACAGTTTTTAGAAACCGTGAAGATCATGCCCACGTTACATGTCTTGGTTATACGTCACCCTATGGTATCAGGCATCATCGACCCTCATGCCACACTGGAAGGATGTGGTGGATTTGCATACTCAAGGTCCTTGGACATATCCTATTGGACTGAGGCCTGGGCGCACTCATTGAGCGTCCTCAACAGGGAAAAGAATGAAGACATCTGGTATGCAGTTTTGACTTACGAGGCACTTGTGCAGCATACTGATCAAGTTATGACTGATCTCATGGAGGTCGTTAAAAGGGGATTGAAACGTTATGGAGGAGGTCATCTATTAGATCAAACTGGTAATGAAACAGACGGGTACTCGAAGGTTATTAGTAATACTCTTCGACGTCGATTAGAATATCACAGCAACTCAGGATCAACTTTATCTCCCAACGAAGAAGCCATCACCAAATGGAACGGATGCCTGAAGTTGCCACGTTGTTCAACTTTCTTAAATCAGCTGACATTAGATGTGCTTCCTAAGTTTGGCTATGTAAGTGCAAACAATACGACATTATCATCAAAGCCAGGCACTGTGATGGTGAGTGAAGACTTTGGTCATGTTCTATTCTCCTCAGAGGGCAAGGCATCTTCGGGCCTGGGTGATAAGCCCTCAATTGATTTGTTATCAACGATGAGAAAGATAAGCAAGGATACCTCATGATGGTATTATATAACTAGCCGACATGATGGCAAGGAGATGATAACTATATTATAAAAGCTCATTATCATCCTAATAATTATTGATCCAAGTGATCGGTGCCACCAACATCAAACAAGGAAGGACCGCCCCCCTGTTGAACTGATAAGGTAGAATCCATATAATTTCTCAGTTGAGCTCGGTATACAACCATCTCATCTTCAGTACAAAGACAATCATCTAATGCCTTGCGTATATCTCCTTCATCCAAATTAGACCCAATAAATACTAACTCTTGCCGCCTGTCTCCCCATTCTTCCGATGCCCAATCTTCCCGCAGGATCCTGTCATACTCAGCCATATTGTTCTTAAAGTATGGCGTCATGCTTTCTTTATTACCCAATGACCCCCACCATTTGCCGGCGGATGAAATGCCAAAGTGCTTACCGGCGTGTGACCAATACATTGCTGTGTCATGACGCCATACATCATTTCCGGGGGTATTCGACCAGTTAGTTGGAGACATCCAGCAAAAGCCTTTGCTTCTTAAAACTCCAACAAATGCTCTGTTTTGTTCCTTAGTCTCCTCACTCAAGTTACCTTCCTTATTTCCCAAACCCTGTACTAAACTAAAGTCTAAATCGTCTTTGATAGGAACTGGCCACTGATTTAGTAATGTTAATAATCGTTGTGAATTGAAAGGTGTTGATGATCTGTAGACAAAGCTTATCGCAGTTTATGACGAAAGAGAGGAGATTACAACATATGTTAGTGCATATCATATACAAGGGCAATCAATAAAGGCAAATAAGGTCAAATAAAGTAGTCAAGTCGTCGAGACTCTATACTGAACACAAGAATTCATATCATAAAACAATACAAACGCGGACTTTCCTGTAAACAAAGCTTGTAATGCCCAGCTGATCGGCTGCTGTTTTTGTAGCTTTCGATTTGTGTTCGTGTGTGTGTGAGTGTGTGGTGTCTGTACAATCGGGATCATTGCACGCTTCTGATGCATGATCATGAGAGTGGGAATGCGAGGTATCGGTACATCCAGGGTCCTTGCAATCTGATTCGTCATGCTTATGATCGTGTGAATGTGAAGATGTTTCATGGTTGTGATCATGAGAGTGTGAAGAATCAGTACAATCTGGCTCGGAGCATTTATGATCATGATCATGTGAATGACCATCCTCCTCTTTTACCTTCTCCGCTACCTCACTATCTAACATCTTACCAAGTAAGTCTTTTGGATTGACTTTACCGAATTCAACTTCGAGTACATTTGCCTTATCATTCAATCCTTTAGCGACGCTAGATGCGACATCTACCTGCTTCTCACCAGCCAAATCAATCTTATTCACAATTAACAAGTCTGCTGCCTCTGTTTTTAATGAAAAGCAATGAGTGTCAGTTCTTGTATATCATTAAAGAAACAACAAAGAAATCTCACTTACCAACTTGCTCGGCCAATAGCTCTGGTACTTTCCGTACAGCTGCACAATCATCACCTTGTTCTGTCCATCTATCTCGATCACCGGCAATATCCCAACTCATCCAATCAGTACCAAAGGTACATGCATCAATAAGAGTAACAGTACGATCTAAAGATGCTAATTTAGTAGCAGGATGACCTTGCAACATTGCCTGATTCCAATTATCTCTCACAGCCATGGGATCAGCCACACCTGATAGTTCAACAACTATAGCATCTAATTGACGTTCACCATTCTTTGTTAATGTTAATATACTTGTCATTAATTCATCTGCTAATGAACAGCACTACATTAATGTTAGAAGAAGAATCCCAAAGGGTTAGAGATTGAACATAAGATATGTGATACAAGTCGTATGAAGAAACTAACAACAACAACTTACAGCACAACCATTCTGTAACTCAACCACGCCATCACCGGCATTAAATGAATCAACATTATTGCCATTACTTGAAATTAACTTTGCATCAATATTCACAGAAGCAACATCATTAACAATTGTACCAACTTTAATGTTTGAGTTGTTTTCTAGTAAATGTTTCAATGTAGTCGTTTTACCACTACCGTCAATATAAGATATTATAATGCCATCAGAAATATGAAACATAAGTTTCAGTGCACACATATGAACAAAATAAACACATATACTAACCTTCCAAGGAATCCTGCTAGTAGTATCGTTGGTATTTGATTCTTCTCATTCTTATTGGATATTGTTGGTGTTATTGTACGTTTGTTTGTTGCGTGTAATGAAGAAGTAGAAGATGATGATGAACTGTGAAAGGAGTTGTTTGGTGGGTATGATGTTGCAATTGGTATATATTTCTTGGTAGACTTTTGCTTCCTATATCCTCCACTGCTAATATCACTACTGCTGATACTATCCAAACTGAATGCAAGAGTATGTCTACTCCTTCTGAAGAATGAGGAAGAAGAAGATCGAGTTAGGAGATGATGATGTGATGTTTGAGAGGATATCGAAGATTGCAATGATGATGATACACCGCGGAAAAGGGCGGCTGTCATTATTGTTTGCAAGAAGATATACACCATTTGTCGATGATGATTCTGCTGTTTACTATTGTTGGTTGATGGTTAAATATTGGTAGTTGCTGCCTGCCGTATCGATGTAGCCTGATATGAGATGGCGGGGGGATACCAAAAATATCTTTTCAGTTTTCAGTCAATTGCTCAAAATCTCACAGCCACTAATTTTGGTGCATCTCTAATAGCTAACAGATCATATTGCAACTATAACCAAAACCTCAATACAACATGGCTCACATACTAACAGCAGTATCGGGTAAGTAGTAAGATCATGAAGCATATGATGTTTTATGTGTCATTTTTTTTTTGCAATTACACTCTCATATTTTTTTACTCTGATACACCATCATTACCATAAACATACATATAAACAATATAATAATATAGGAACTGAATCCGACGTAGTACCAATCACACGTGCCTTAATTTCAGTATCAGATAAAACAAACATTGTTGAATTATGTACCTATTTACATTCCAAGAATGTTGAACTACTATCCACAGGTGGTACAGCCAAGAAACTACGTGAGGCAAACTTACCCTGTATTGACGTCTCCGATTATACAGGATCACCAGAATGTCTCGATGGACGTGTGAAAACTTTACATCCCAAGGTACATGGCGGTCTCTTAGGTGTACGGGGTAATCCACAACATGAAAAAGATATGGAAACCAACAACATTGGTAAAATTGATATGACAATCTTAAACTTATATCCCTTCGAGGCAACAGTTGCCAAAGGCGCGGCATTTGAACAATGTATTGAAAATATTGATATTGGTGGTCCAAGTATGTTACGTTCCACTGCCAAGAATCATGCCTTTACAACTATTGTTACCAGTCCTGACCAGTATGATGAAGTAAAAGAATGCATTGAAAGTAATGGTGGGACTACATTAGCATTGAGGAAGAAGTATGCAGCACGAGCATTTAGTTTAAGTGCTTCTTATGATTCGGCTATTGCTACCTGGTTTAATAATGAGTTGGGTGAGGGTAGTTCGGTTGTTACTCGTGTTTATAAGCCAGAGTTTGCACTCAAGTATGGTAAGTTGTTTTGATGTGTATTGTTTGGGTGAGACTGTAATTGATGTTGAACATCCATCCTCATATATTCATTCATCACATTTTTTCAGGATGCAATCCCCATCAAAAGCCGGCAGGAATCTCATCACTTCTTAATTCCAACTTACCATTCACCGTACTTAATGGTACTCCGGGCTATATTAATCTATTGGATGCAGCCAATGCATGGTTACTCGTTAAAGAATTGCGTGAGGCAACCGGCCTAGCCGCCGCGTCGAGTTTCAAGCATGTAAGTCCAGCGGGTGCCGCCGTGGCGGTTCCATTAACTGATGTGGAGTGTGCAGCGTATGAGGTAACACCCGAGGCGGCTGCCAAATTAACACCCAGTGCATTGGCATATTTACGAGCAAGGAATGCCGACCCCATGTGTTCCTTTGGTGATTATGCCGCCGTGAGTGATGTTGTTGATGAGGATACTGCCTTGATTCTAAAGAAGGAGGTTAGTGATGGTATCGTTGCTCCGGGATATACACCCGAGGCACTTGCTATTTTAAAGTCAAAGAAGGGTGGAAAGTTTATCGTTCTGGAGGCCAAGGCTGACTTTAAGCCTGATTCGGTTGAGTATCGTGAGGTATATGGAATGACATTTAGTCAGAAGAGGAATGATATTGTTATTACGAAGGAACATATGACAAAGAATGTTGTAACCAAGGGTGGTGTTGATGCATTAACTGATGGTGCTATTCGTGATATGATTGTGGCAAGTATCTGTGTCAAGTATACACAGAGTAATAGTGTTGGATTTGCCAAGGATGGAATGATGGTCGGTGTTGGTGCCGGACAGCAGTCTCGTGTCGATTGTGTCAAACTTGCTGGACGTAAGGTAACCACTTGGTATTTGCGTCAGCATCCCAAGGTATTGGGATTGCAATTCAAACAGGGTGTGAAGCGTCAAGATCGTGTCAATGCTCGTGTGAGATACATTGAGGGCGACTTTACTGATGAGGAACGTACTCGTTGGGAGGCACAGTTTGATACCATTCCTGAACCACTAACGGCATCTGAGAAGGAAGAGTTTATGAAGAAGGCAGAGGGAGTAACGATTAGTTCTGATGCCTTCTTCCCCTTCAGAGATTCGATTGATCATGCCAGTAAGGTTGGAGTGACATATGTTGCCCAGCCAGGAGGTAGTGTCCAAGATCCACAGGTTACTTCATGTTGTGATGATTATGGTATGAAGATGTCAATGACTGGTGTTAGACTGTTCCATCATTAAAAGTGGTATTGTGCTATTGGCTAGGGTTGTGGGGTATTTATTATATTGGGGTATATGAATATTGGGGGTTGATAGTTGAGATTAGTCATTAACTTCTTAACTGACTGACTTATTTCAACACTGATGTGTATGATTCTATCACATTAAGATAACTATATCGAACAAACGTGTAAAGTATTGCTTCCATACTCTATGCCTAAGACGTATCGTACGATTTTACCAATAGTACTCTTTTCAAGTGAGTACGATACGCAAAATCCATTTTCAATTTTGACACTGGATGAGTAGCGTACGTTCCCCTTCCTTATCTGAGTAGTAGTTCATACTTGGGGGCATTGCATTTTTGATATCTTGA
>Ga0214477_101499_pt1 | contig 10903 bp, 9 predicted proteins | sample M1_20Mar14CPVII9_FD_165058 | JGI IMG/M metagenome (GOLD analysis project Ga0214477, IMG submission 165058) | Marine eukaryotic communities from Monterey Bay, California, United States - M1_20Mar14CPVII9sort6BwellC16 | ecosystem: Environmental > Aquatic > Marine > Unclassified | place: USA...
ACATCATCTAATGTCATCACTCCAAAGGCGGTAGCTAAGAAGAAGAGGGGATCGAATCAAAACCGTAGTACTGGTGGTCAATTCGGTAAGAAGAAGGGAGAAGAGAAAGGATCAAATGATGCAACAACTAAAAGCCCCATGAAGAAGAAAGGAAAGAAAGGAAGGCCGGGCTCGGCGTCTAACAATAACTCCCCAATCAATACTAATAAGCAAATGTTCGACAGGATGAATGAGGTTGAGCTTAATGAACGGAAGAATAAGCTTCAGCTGTTACTACAACAGTTACAACAAAAGGTAGAAGAAGCCCAAAAGAAGGTAGTAAATTTGGGAATTCAAATGACAGAGAACGTACAAGAAGCCATCCCATTACAAACTGAATATGATGAACTACTGCAACATCAGCAAAGTCGGACACAGCCGTCAGTCGACAGCAATATCAACAACAATAATAGCAACAATACCACATCTTCTCAACCTACTTTACCAAATGAAGTTGATGATGTAATAATGGAAGATGTATCGGCTAATACCAGAGGACGTGATAATAGTACTAGTACAAGTGATAAGGAAACTCACCCTCCTGTAATTGATAATAGTAAACATCCATCAGACAATTGGGATTGGAGTAAGAATGATACAACGGGTGTCTTTCCATTAACATACACTATGGCCAATGGGAGAGTGGGGAGATTATTAAATAATAATGTAAAAAATGGAGTCATCTTTGTTAAGCAACTATATGACAACCTGTTCGAGGTGCCGGAGGGAAAGGATACTCCTGATGATGATAGGATACGTGCAAATAAGCCAATGAAGATTGAAACCAATGGTACGACGCAACACTTAATCCCATCCAACACGACTATCGTCATGAATAAAGATCTGAGTGAATTGGAGAAGGCTGAAGAGATTGTGAAGAAATTGAAGAGGATATTCTCCGGCAAACAGTCATCATTCAGTGAAGAGTCTCAAGCGATTATGACGGCATTTAACATTACTGGGTATGGCTGCTCAGATGAGGCTACATCTATGATTCAGTGTGGTGCTTGGTTAGCTTTATTGAATGAGATCGAATTAGAGATCAAAGCTGTTGATATTGCCAATGCATGCCCAAGTGCACGAAGTCTAGCTCGATGGGAACTCCTTCTTGCCACTGATTGTATGGCAATGGCTGTTGAAGAGATGAAGAGTGACATGAAAGCGTCTGGTATGAATTATTGTGGTATCATCTCAGATCATGGGCAACGAGGTAAACAAGATCACTTTGTTGTTATTGTTGTTTGGGCCGGCTTAGATGATGATGGAAACAAGACCCTCAAGTTCTTCTGCCCTAGCATTGACAGTGCTGGACATTCTACGGCGGAGGCTGCCAATGGAGTGAAGACAGTATTGGACCGCCTTCTTCATGGGACAGACATCGAAGCCCATGTTATTACAGGTGATGCCGGTGGCGGTGGAGCCGTACAACACCTTTACAAGAAGCTTGTTGATATGGGTATCATGGATGAGAATTGCAAGGAAGCTAACTGCTCTCTACACGGGTTACAGAAGGCATTAGAGAATGCGTCAAAGAAGACCATGGGCGATCAAGGTATGGGTTGCCGCTCTCCATTTCAGATGTTGTACTTATTTGCATCCTTAATGAGTTATTTGAAGGAAGATCGTGGATTGCAACACTTGGATAAGATGTGGTCAAAAGTGTCTGAGCAATTAAAGGACAACGAAGAATGGACTAGTATCGGTCAGGAGATGATGATGCAGGCGTGGAGGGAGTTTATTAATACTGTTGAAGCAGTACAGCTAGAAGATGGTGACGAAGATGCTTTAAACAATCTTGAGAAGAGGTTGAGTAAGGCCCCACGTGAGATCCAAGACCCTGTATGGACTCGCTGGGCGTCGGTAAGTCAGTCTAATGTCGTCCATGATTGTATGGTATTATCCCTTGTATGTATGAGGGATATGATTGCGATGAACTCATCTTATGCACATCTCTCTTCCTCTCTTCTCATCTCTTCAGACTGTTAAAACATGTGAAGTATTTCTTGACAACTACACTCAAATCTACTTCCTAGCTATTGCCTGCAAGACACACTTCAAGTCCAATAGCTATCCTTGGAAGCTATCTTGTGCTCTCCTCTCTCTTATGAATGAAAGAGCCGAGCCAGTGTTATCAGAAGATGAGGATTTGGACGACTTTGTTGCCAGTTTCAATGAAGATAACGCCAGTGAAACCGCTACTGAAGTACCAACTCGCCATCCAATATCACCTACCTTCTACACAATGTTACTCTTCCACCGCGCCTTCTGTGAGTATACATTCAATGACAACTTTGACTTCCTCAAGCGGAACGACCTATACTTCGGCAGTGGTACCTTTGGACAGTTAGCTCGCTTCATGCCTGTCCAAGTATATGTCATGCATAAGCAATTGGAGGAGCTAAAGAACGGTGGCTGGAAGAATAAGAAACCGTTTGAAAAGTATGTCAAGGCATTGAAGGGCATCCCACAAACAAGCGCCAACGAGGACAACAAGGCTGATCAGGCATTCTTTGAGGACATGTCTAAGAAATTCCTTTCAATCTATGAGAATACCCTCAATGATCATTTACTCAAACGATGGCGAAGTGAAAAGCTACTTTGGTATGGACTTGGCGGTGATGAGAATGTAGCCAAGGAGATGGCTGGGTGGCTACTCGACGCCAAGTTGAATGGTGAAGGTGTAGAAGTTAATCGAGACGGAGAAGAAGTAAACAACACTTCAACATACGATGACTTCACTCCTGGCGAGATTAAACTATGCAAACAACACGACACGCCGAAGGGGCCGGTAAAGATCGAATTGGATGAGTGCATGAAATGGTTAACTAATAATAAGAAGACTCACATTATAATTGAGGAGGGTTTCATTGGCGGACATTGGGAGGATATTGAGAAAATGGCAATGGCAACCAACACAGTACGGCTCTTTGATTATAAGGATGATGGTAAGACACTTGTTGTTTGTGTTTGTTATATTTTCACAAACATCTCGAACACATTTCATTCTCCATCTCTTCTCATTCAACATCACAAGGACGTAAGACGCGAACAATTGACAAGGATACATGGAATGGACACGACTACACTGGTCTATTGAAAGGATTATGGGGTCAAGTTGCAATCCACTCCAACCATCAACAACGTTGTGAGAACTATGTTCAGTTGGCAGCATTGATTGCCAAGACATTAGTAGGCGAAGCTCGTCGTACATGGCGTGCCATCATCATATCTACACTCATCAGACGATTCAACCAATGGGCAGTCGATAGGGCACGTAAGGAAGAGAAGGAGAGGGTGGAGAAGCTGAATAAGGTTCAACAATTATTATTTGAACAAAATCTTCCACACAAGTTTCACAAAGTGAGGAGGATTGATCGTGTCTATGGCTCACAACGACTTGAATACTACATTGACTTCATTAGAAAGTTCTTGAAAGACAGGAAGATGATGAAGGAAATCATTAGCGAGGCGGATTACGATCGAATCAAAGATAGTATAGCAACAACAAAGAACAAAGCAAGTGCCGATGAACTACGCCACAAAACAACTGCATTTGAGGATAGTGTCAAGGAAGGATTACGACAGTACAAAGCCGAGCTACCAAAGGGATTTAAGATGACGGCTGAGATGGGAGGCAAGTTACTTCTCTCAGTATTAACGGCAAAGGATGGATATACTGATCACATGATAGCTGAGTTCTTAGCACGCAATTTGCATACAGATAAAGATTTTATAAAAGAATACGGAGGAGGTCTTGATACTATGGAGAAGATCCAGAAGAAGAAGAAACCACCCGTCAACTTCTCAATACTCAAGGCAGCAGTGAAGAAACATGAAGCAACAAAGGAAGCAGAAGATAACATATACAAAACAATCGACGAAGCATTGAAGAATGTTAATGGAATAGTACCTTATTCAGACGAATTAAAAGTTGTACACAGACGACAGACGGAAGTCATTGAAGAATTACACTTAGAGTAGGTGTAGACAGTAGTTGGGGGGACGATAACAAGTATATAAACACATATTTAAGACAAGAAGTAAATTAGTACATAATCTACCGACTCACAACTTTAAAATGTGAATATCTCAGCAACTAGAAATAAGTTCGTGACACTAAGACATACCACGAGATTGTATGTGCAAGTAGAGTTCAATACAACAACTTCCAACAACTTCTATCGGTTCAATTTTTATTTATACCGCGAAGTCGATTTACACAATATTCCACGTGTAAAATTCAAAAATTGAAAAAGTCGTGATTTTATGAGAGTGCCGAAGGGTAAAGTTATTACTATGAAGTGTCTTAAATCCACAAGATTTCATATTTAGGTAAATAATTCCAATATTACTAATGTCGTCATATAATTAGGCAGTACAGGTAAACACATATTTACTTATCACCCTTTCATATCTGTAATATTTACTTATGTCTTATCTCCATATAAATACATAAAAACCTAAAACTCAAACTTTTATGACTTATGAACATTAATATTATCATTTGCAATTGGTGCACCATTGAGCGGCCCTCATTCTATTTGGTTAATTGGCGGCGCCTTCATATAAATTGCAATACAATATTATACACACAATATTAGAGAACACCATGTTGATGATGAAGAACTACTACCACAACATGATTCTATCGGTATGTATCCTCATACTAATATCAACAAACAGTCATAACGTAGTAGCTGAAGAAATTATATCATCGGCATCACAATGTTCACTCCCTGATGAAGAATTTACAACCGACCCTGCACTACAAACTATGAACTTTGATATAGGATATGGACCACAAGAATTTAAAGCCTATGTCCAACCAGACGTATCAACATTCTACCAAGAACCAATAGGTTCACGTGTTGCAAAGAAACCCCAACACAGCGGATGGGCAGCTAAATTTATCAACATGAGTACACAACGAGTACGATTATTCTGGGATCCAAACGATGGACGGAAAGGATCACCAATGTCTACATTAAATCCATTTAATTCAGCTGGTACTGCTAGTTTTCCCGGTCATGCATTCTACTTAACTCCATATAATGATGAAAGTGTAATATTAGCAAGATTTGTTATGAATCCACCCCAGGCTGTTTATTATTATGATCCAATAACTGTTGAGGATGATGATGATGCGACACAAAGGAATTTAGATAAATTGTCACATGAAGAATTTGAGGCATATCAAACACATGTCGATAGTCGTAACTTTGGTAAACAATACTTTGAGTTTACTGGACGAGAATATCTATCATTATATCCAAGGAATAAACCAACACACAAGTTATGGCGTGCTGATTACTTCGGTCAAGAACATTGGGTAACCACGAAAGAGACACATTACATTGATATGCCTAGAGATGATGAGTTGACAAAGATTGATTTGGTTGGTAGTGCTAGAGTATTAAAGGATGGAGATGCTAGAGTATTATCTCAGTATAGAGATCCAGAACCGACAATGAATATGACTCTCAAGGTTGTTTCTTGTGCTCCTCGTGCATTTGAGATTCAAGACTTTCTATCCCAAACAGAAGTAGATCATATCATGTACTTAACAACTGGTATGAAATTACATCGTTCAACAACGGCAGGAGATGGTGCAACCGCGAAAGATGCCGAACGTGACAGTACCAAGGATACACGAACATCATTAAACACCTGGGTATATCGTGAGAAGAGTCCAATTATTGATACAATCTACCGACGAGCTGCTGACTTGTTGCGTATTGATGAGGCATTACTCCGTCCACGGTCAAAGGAGGAATATCCAGACTTGAAAAGTAAAGGAAGTTTAGCGGAAGCGTTACAATTGGTTCATTATGATGTTGGACAGGAGTACACTGCTCATCATGACTTTGGATATTCAGACTTCTCTCTAAAGGATACTCAACCGGCGAGATTTGCAACTTTACTACTATATCTTAACGAAGGGATGATTGGCGGAGCTACGCAGTTTCCACGACATGTAAATTCAGAAACAGGCAAAGGATTGCACGTCGAACCAAAGGTAGGCAAGGCAATTCTATTTTATAGTCAGTTACCAGATGGCAATATGGACGATTGGTCTCATCATGCAGCTTTACCAGTGAAAAAAGGAGGCGACGTAGAAGAGAAGTGGTTGATGAATCTTTGGGTTTGGGATCCAGTCTATGATCGCTAGTAGACGTTTTGTTTAATCGTCATCAGTCACTTCTGTTGTTAAGAATCCACTATCACAATCAAGAAGTTTCTTCTCCATGAGTCTAGTCTTGGCCGTACATGCAGCATGAGAGTTCAATCCTAGTGACCATTCTAATGTATTCTGCTTTGCTTGTAACCATTTACTTAATGGTATTGGTGATGAACTCTTTCCTCTGACATATGCTTGATACTCTTTGTTCGATCCAACATTGGATACTACCTGTTCATTCACAAGATCGGGACAGTATTTATCAGCTAATAATTCCTGTAATTCATTCACTTGTAAATGCAATATAAATGCCATATTGGGAGCGTTCATTCTTATAGCCTCATAGGTATCACAACTAAGTAGTTCTGATTGGCCAATACCAATCTCATATACTTTATTCTTGATTGCATCATTAATCAACTGCTCTTCCGAGACATAACACTTGTTCATATCTTCCTTATAAAAAAATTTCGATGGTGGTTCTAATAGAATATTTGGATGACCATTCCCTCTTCTACACCAATTGGTAACAACCTCATTGATTGCCGATGTGACTCTTTGTGTTTCATCTCGATGTATGTATATCAATAATGTACTCTTGGGTATGTTATTAATCATATATATTAGATTATCATCATTATTAATATGTGATGCAATAACATTGGGCATTTGTAATGAGTTGGTTAATACTTGTTCAATATCAAAGTTTATAAAGTTATCTTTGAGTCTGCTGTAGGATGGTGGGTTACATTTGATTGCAAATTCCTTAAGTGATGTGCCCGCTGCTTTAGCTGGCATTAATATTATAACTTGATTTGTTTCCGATATCATATCTCGTAGAATTGAAGATTGATCAGGACATTTGAAACTTAGTTTAAGTTGATCATCTATCTCGTGATTATGTCTGACATGATGTCTAGTAGTTGATGTATCTTTGGAAGAGTAATAGTAAGTACTTGACTTCGTTCCAAGTAACTTGGAAAGCATAAAGTAATGCAAAATAAGTGTATATGCAGCTCCCAATGATATCAAAGCTAATACCTTTGGACGGCACTTTGTCTTCTTAACATTGTTCATTTGTTGTGGTGTTTGTGGTCTACTAGTGTGAATCTCCCCTACTGAAGTAGCACGCCTACGCGCTGCTGACATCTCGTACACGTACATACTGAGTAGTACTACTCGAGAACATGCTTATTAGCATTATATCTAATGGTCTAATCTCTAACCAAGTCAGCTCGAGCAGTTTGGTTATTAGAAAAAGAGTAAAATGAGAAGAAACAATTCTTAATTCAAAGATCAATAAACAGTATGATAGAGATGTATACTTGAAATATCGAGTATATACAGCCAAGAACAATAAGCAGAGATTATACGTACCTACTACTAATAGGAGAGTAAGTGCATCTTTCAATTGGTGGTAAAGATGACGGAGTAAGGAGGCGGAGTTTTCAGTTTCCCGTGAACATGAAAACTGACATGTGTTAGAGTTATTATGTTCATCTCGTATCAGGCGGTCAATATCGTAGTTGTGTATTGGATTATCTCAGATAATAACATACTTTACATCACCTACACATGAGTGCTTCCGCCGCTTCAGATTTCTGCCCACCGTTCAACTCGGACGAAGAGCTCAACAGCTACTTGGCATCGATAGCACCACCACGGAAAGTCCGCGTTAGTATTTTTTTGTCATATGAATTCGTGTGTTCAATATGAAGTCTCGAAGACTTGAATGCTTCATTTGAATTTACTTTGTCTTTACTTGTTTGCCTTTGCAACTCATATGTACTAACGGAAGTTACCATTATCTCTCTTCATCTTTGTAAACTGTGAAACGCGCATCTCCAGAGAACTAGTATGCCCTATAACACAAGAATTATTAAAGGATCCAGTAGTTGCCGAGGATGGGCATACATATGAACGGAACTCATTAGGTGAGACTATTCGTATAAGTATAGATCACTATTTCTTATGTTGATCATGGAAGTGCATATCATGTGCACTAAAATTCAATCTCTATTTTCATTTCAACTTTCTATCAACTATCTAGTAACATGGTATGAAATGGGAAGGACACGATCACCAGTGACAAATGCATTATTAGAAAATACATCAACTGATAATCTTGTAACAAACTTGGCTGTAACGAGCTTAGCTAATTTACATCGACAAAAATTGGGTAAACAATTGATAGAGATATGTGTTGGTGTTAAAGATTTATCAATGGAGAAGGATACTAGTGGCGGTGTCGGAGTGCGTGTCGATGCACTGTTAGATGCCGGAGCTGATCCGAATACTCGAGGTGATGGAGGGAACACACCATTGCACTTGGTAAGAAGATAGATGTATATTGTTACTTATTTTGGTGTTTTCAGATGCTTTGTTCTAACTTGTCCATCATAGTTAATACAAGCTAGGAACATATCACTTGCAAATCAATTACTCAATCACGAAGCCAGTGTTTGCAATACCAATGATGTTGGATTAGATTGCATAGCTACAGCCGAGCAGACATTTTCAGAAATACGGAATGATAATAATACAGCAACAAAAACAGAAGAATGGAATGACTTTATACAAGAATTGAAAAGAAGAGAAACAGTAGAAAAGGCACGGTTAGAGGCTCGTGATAGGGCAAGGAATCAGGCAAATGATGAACACCGAGAAAGACAACGAACTCTAGCAGCAAATGCACGAACCAATGCTGGTGATTCAAATCAACGAGGATTTGGTAGGATGGGAGAGGGCGTCGGTTACTTCCCAAGTTTAGCAACATTGCAATTTCAATCATCAATACCCGGTCCATCACCGTCTGTGGCTGAATATGAGAATAAGGAGAAGGAAAGGTTGAATCGTATACTCAAATGGATGTGTTTCATTGTATTTGTCTACTTTCTATTCAGTTGAAGTGATAAGGCCAATAAGTATACACTCGAGTCTTCTACAGATTGTCTTTGTGGGGCACTGGCTACCAATGTGTGCAGATGTTAGGCATTCCCATCCCTTCCAAAGAGACAGGTAGCTACCTAGAGAACTCATGTTTGGTTTGACGACTCGACATTTTAGACAACATAATGTTATAGACATATAATCCACTAAAGCTCGAATACACTGTGTATCTTAGAAGAGGCAATTTAGAGACTAATGAGTTTGCTAAGCTATAGTGCCATATCAAACCAAAATCAAATTCTATATATGTGTTTAACGATCACATACTATCACATGACCAGCACCAAAAGAAGATAGACCACTCTTTGAAGCCCAGCGGCAGCCATAAATACACTCTAAAGAAGATAGCTTCAGGCTGCTGCGCCACAATGCTAAGCTATTGTCTATTGCTAAAGAACTCGAAGATTGTTTTGAGAATCTCTCACTCACTGGGAGTCTTTGAAGTTATCTACAATACAACAACTCTTATCACTTATCGTACAATAGCAGCAACTATTTCCAAACTTCCTCTTCTCATTGCCCCACCACAATTCACCATGACCGGAACAACCTATCATCTCGAGCACGCCAGCAGCGGTAGAGCTAAATGCAAGAAGTGCAAGAATCAGATTGAAAAAGGAGCTCTCCGCATTGGAACAAGTAAGTCAAAGTACGGTTCACCTTCCAAATCTCGTACAAATCTTTATCCCCCTGTGGATCTTTGTGTTACTAACCCTGTATCTAATGCATATTACGTGGTGCCTTCTTCTTCTAATATACATTTATCAGGTTCTATGGGTCCAAATGACATTCCAATGACCAAGTAAGTATATCTAATATGCAACACAAAAAAATGAACATAAGATATGTGCACCGTCTTCTTACTCAATCCTCTCCTATTTAATATACACCACACAGCTACTGCCACGTCAAGTGCTTTGTAGTACCACCCCGTGCCATGAAGGGTGTATCTGCTGAGGACTTTGTCAATGATCATCTCACTGACAATACGGAAGAGAAGGTTCTAGGTAATTAATTTGTGTTGGTTCATTTGTTTTTATGTTTGAAATTTATGGCTGACTAAACCCTACTAAACCCTTATACCCCAATATTCATATCATAATCTTAAACCTCATATTTAGGTAAGTATTGAAATTTTGTTTCATATCTTGCGTTCTCGTTTAAGAGTTTAAGAAATGATGTTAATCTCATATTAATTGCAATATCATACAAAACATATTAACACAGACAATGAAATCACGCGTCAAGAAGTCATTGCAGACGTTGCCTTGAAACTACCAAAGGGTGCAGCCAAGAAGAAGGCTGGTGATGACGAGGAGGAAACTCCCGTCCAAAAGAAGATTGCAGAAATCAAGGCTGTTATGGAAAAGCTACCCGAAGATAATAGCAGTGATGAGGAGGAACGTCCTAGCAAGAAGGCAAAGAGTGAGGGAAATGATATTGAAATTGCAGCACAGGCTTTGAAAGTTTATATCAAAATGAAGAATGAAGATTTGAAGAATGTACTACGTTGGAATGATTCAAATCTTGGTGGCACTAAGGATAATCTCTTGTTGAGGTAAGTGTTTTTTGATTTGATGGCATGCATGTCCTTATCCCATTGTGGTGACGTTAGTTAACATTCATGATTCCCTTTCTTTTCTAGGTGCATTGATGGACATGTCAACGGAAGACTTGCGAGGTGTCCTATGTGTTTTGGAGGAAGGCCTTGCCTCAACGATGAAGATGCAGGAGCAA
>Ga0214477_101502_pt1 | contig 10875 bp, 6 predicted proteins | sample M1_20Mar14CPVII9_FD_165058 | JGI IMG/M metagenome (GOLD analysis project Ga0214477, IMG submission 165058) | Marine eukaryotic communities from Monterey Bay, California, United States - M1_20Mar14CPVII9sort6BwellC16 | ecosystem: Environmental > Aquatic > Marine > Unclassified | place: USA...
CAAAGACTTCTACAGAGGAGAATAGGGCTGACAGACAATCAAGTAAAGCACCACCGGTTGCAGTTGAGAGGATACCGAAAGAGCCAATTATAAAAGTCGATACACCCAAGAAGTCTATTGCAATGAACAGAATGAAAGACAAGGGACAAAAGGGCAACAGAGGCATAAGAAAATCGAAACAACTCGATGTAAAATCAAACACATCATCAGTGAAAGATAGTTACAAGGCACTTGGAGATGAGATATCGAATGCGCTCCGTGCTGCTGAACAGGGGGTATACCAAATCAAAGAAGGGATGACAGCTGAAGAAGCAGAGCAAGTAAGAAAGGCAAGAGTATCTGGATCATTAGTCGATTCTGTTCCCAGTAATCCAATTCCAGTTACAATCGAGGATGGCCAAAATACCGCTGAAGATGCCGAGGCGGTGCGGAATGCACGTTTGAAATCTGCAGACAAGTTTGCCAAGGAGTTGAAAGTTGTGGCTGCAAAAGGGGCAGACACAACTGATAGATCCGATACCCTAAACACTTCATCAATAAAAGGTACGATATCAAACAAGGCTACAAATATTCCACCTATCAAGGGGCAAAGCAGCGCTGGATCATTACCACAAGTACCTCAGAAAGCAATAACAAAGAATGTACAACTTCTCAAGAAAATGGAGAAGGGAGTATTAGGGACATTGAAATCAAAAGGACTTGTATCAAAAGATGCATTTCCGCTAGCAGCAAAATCAACTATATCATCCATACCAAGTCAAACACCACTCAAAATATCAGCTTCTTCAAGAATGAAGGGTGATGAGAACAAGAAACAATTTGGCAGCTTGAAAGGAAGTAACCTGAATGGGTTGAAGAAGAAGCAGGGCTTAGCTGCTAATAATCTGAAACAACCTGCATTCGGCAAAACACCATTACCATTTACGAAAAAGACTCCAGATTCATTCAAAGGTGGAAAGAAGAGTCTAGACAGAGCTTTCTCAACATCAATACCGACAAGTAAAGGAAATGCAAAAGAAACAACGGGCAAGAAGAGTCCGACTGTCTCATTTGGCTTGAAGAATTCCCCATTGATGAAGGGACAAGACAAGAGTAATAGTGCTACATCAAGTAAGATGACGGGAAAAGTTGCTGTTGCCAATGATAGTACTACAAAGCAGAAACCCAACTTTCCACCGCCACTGAATGTAGTCAAAGATGATTTGAGAAAAGGCTTCTCAGTGCCACCCAAGACGAATGATGCGAAGTCCAGTGAAAGTATTCCTGAGAACATAACCAAGGATCAGTCTAGGCTCAAGCCATTGAAAGGCTCAGCTACTAGTTTCGGGGGAACTACAGCGGTGCCAAATTCCAAGTTTAAAGGCTCTACCTTGGGTGATTTGAAAGGCGAGAAGTCTTCAGAACCATTCAGTAAAACACCACTATCAGGTCCAATGAAGGAGTCATTTAGTGGACAGAAGGCCAAGAACACTCTCACTTCGCCTCCTGCCGCCACTTTAGACAATACACCGACTATCGAGGATGAGGAGGATATACTTCTAGTTTCTGAGGAAGAGGTAGAAAGAGCTGACTCTGACTTATCAGCCGGAGACAATCAGTTCTCAGCAATTGCCGATGGGGACGAGGTAAAAGTTCCACCGGCTGAAACAACACCGCAAGCATTGCCTGTGAGTCAAGAAGAACCTCCTCCTTATATTGAGCTTGAGTCTAATGAGGTACTACTAACTGATTCTGAGTATACTTGGCTGTTAGAAGAACCTACATACTTTCCATTTCTTCATGTTGGACGTCGCATCAGAAGTAGTAAGTATGGCACCACACACGAAGGGTTGCTCGTTTTTTCCAATGAGGGCAATGGATACTATCGAGCAACACCATGTATTGCAAAGAGGCCGTGGAGTATCAAAGAGCTGAGTGCCATGGTGCCGACAAAAGTGCAAATACTCGAAAAGGGTGAACAATACGATGAAACGGACATGATGTCTCCTGAATCATATGAATTAGATGCATTATCAGCCACCTTAAGGCAATACTATGAAGTAGAAACTTCCTTGTCGCAAAAGTTTGACAAGAAGAGAACACTTCAGCAGAAGATACGACAGCAAAAGCTGCAAGATGAGAAACAAAATGGTGGACTAGTTACCGAGGAAGATATTGATGATCCAGCTATGGTACAAATGCTCATTAGAATCTATCCGGATGATGGTAGTGGTGGTCCAAATGATGATGATGTCCTCCCTGAATATGGAAGCGTAGGTCTTGATATATGGGGGAAACAACTAGGAGATGGTAGCCACGAATGGTTAGTCTTTGAAGGCAAAGTAGACACAGAAATCACGCTACAGGATGCTCATCAAATGGATGACGGCACCGTCCATCGTCTACGCGGTATTCAACGGATGCTCAACCTTCCTGAGGCGTTTACCTTTGGAGACACCTTGGATCATATCTTTCGATCACTTCTGGAGGATTTGGTGTTTCTTTCTTCTTGTAACGTTGTCCACCGTGACCTTCAGCCTAAGAATATCTTATGTGATGGTACAAACCAGCGCTTAGTTATCACCAACTTTGGCAATGCAGTGGACTTGGACCGTGAGTTTTGTGTGTCTGTTATCTTAAGTCTTTACTTTCATACACTCATCCTTTCTCTCTGTTTCGAATCATGTATTGCCACACTCAACATCTTCAGCCCCTCGCCTTGGACTTGAGAATGATAGTCTTGAGTTGTATCATCCGGGCAGTATTGCTAATACCCTCGCAGCTGATGTATTTTCAGTAGCACTGATACAAATTCAACTTCTATTTGGTATCTCAACAATACAGCAAGTTCAACAACAGATGAAGGGCGTGAGCTATGATCTTGACTTGTGGCTTCAAAAGATGATAGAATCGAGATCATGTCCGAGTGAAGCACTTGACTATTTGAGACAACGGCCTGGTCTTTGGTCACTGCTAAAAGGAATGATACGACCCAACCCTCTAAGAAAGAAGATTACCTCAGACAGCCTTCGGAGTCTAAACGAAGTCCTTAACAAATCGAGTGGCAAGATAGATGGTTATATACATGAAGGAGAATCATATCTCCAGTCTATTCTCGATCCATCGTCAGTTGACCGTGAGATACAGCCAGCCGAGTCATCGCCAGAAGTCGGAATCGGCGGAAAGGAAGATGAAGGTGCATTTGATATTACACAAGTTCCGTTTACATTGCAACCTCGAACAAAGGTATCACCCTCAATCCTCGCTGAACTTTCAAAGAGTGTAGAAATACCAGCTTCAGTTCAAACAACAGAGAACGAATATATCCGAACTGTAACATCAGCATCAATGGCCACAAACAAGAATGAATTCATTGACATCACTCGTATCCAGTTCTCACCAGAACGCACATCGTTACTCACGGACACACTACCAACTACAGTACAACAACAAAGATCGGGATCGATGGCCGGATCATATTATGATGTACCACGAACTCCTCAAAGAGTTGTATCGCCATCCAAACCAAGAACAGCTAATGTTATACCAACTACCACTACTACTTCTTTAGAGGTAATTGAAATCATTGCTCCGGCTGGCAAGCTTGGGGTTGCTGTCGATGACGAAGGCTATGTAATAAAAGTAGATGAAGATAGTCCTCTATTAGGTCAAATGCTTTTAGGAGATATGATCATCAGCGTTGATGAATATGACGCCCAGCGTCTGGTGATTGATGATTTGTACAGACTACTTATCAGTAGAGCTAATGCTATGAGGATGATCCAGGTACTAAGAGAAGTAGTGAAACAGTCTCATGACATCAACCAAGCTGCTGATTCAGAAGATCAAGTCGAAGATGAGCAGTTTGACGAAGTCAAGAAGTGGCTGTTGTCATATCTGCCTCGCCTAATATCGTCGGATACTATACGATATATCAACATCTTGATAGAAGATGGCTTTGATTGTTTGGCTATGTTGGATGAGTTGATTGAAGAAGATATATCCTTCATGAAGAAAGCACATAAACGTTCCATGTCGAGGCAACTGTTTAAACCTCAACAACTACCAAGCGAATTATCAACCCCGTCATCATCTGATAAAGAAGAAGCACCGGTCCGTAGCAAGAAGGTCTATAGTGTTGATGATATGAGTGTTGCCACTCGGAAGGGTATAGAAGCAGCTATCAAGGAAGAGAAACTACAGCGTCAGCTTGCTGCTAAAGAGGGTAATAAGAAGGATACCAAGAAGCCAATGAAAAACGATGTCAAGAACAGAGTCGAGGTAAAGAGCATTGAAAATGCGATACCCAAGAAAGACAAGAAGACCAAGAAACGTTTCAAGAAGAAGAAGAATATCAAAACAACCATTATAGAGCCAATGAAGTCCGGTATCTCTCCAGAAGAAGCAGAGGAGATTAGAACAAAAAGACAGGAATAACAACAGGCAGATGTGTCATCAGTCAAATATTATTGGTTGGGAGTTTGTGTTGAGGAGTGAGGAGCGCACATAAATGATTAAATAGTATATTATAACTTTAACACATACCATATGATACTACTCGCATCATGCTCTCTGTCCTCGCTACTCTCCTTCATTCTCCAAGGATCCCCGGCACTGGTTCCTCTAAACAGAGTTTTTCATAGACATGAAAACTAAAAAACAACAAGGTAACAACAACAATCCAACTCCAACATTGCTAATCGATATATCCTATTGTCGGGATTGTACACGCATATTCTTGTATTTGACCTGTTGATAGGATTATTTTCTTTATCATTCTTAAACAGTTTGGCCGGTGACCTGCTGAATTACTAATATCTCTTTTCATACCTACCCAACTCAACAAGAACACTACCATAACAACATGCCCAAGAAGATTAAGCCACCATCCAAGGTTGACTTCCTTACGTTTCCAGTATTTGGATTAACATGGTCTGGATCACCCTCCACACCCAAGAATGATGGGTATTCAATTGTAGCCTATTGTGGTGGAGGTGGATCATCCAAAACTGGTGTATTTAATAAAATTTGTGTATTGGTTAATGTTGATAACCATTCAACTACTGATAATGCTAGTAGTGAAGGAGAAGGAGGTTCAACAACAACATTTACATCGAAACAAATTGAAATATCAACGGGTGAGGCATTATGCTTTGGTGTATATACCTTCCGTCCGTATAATGATACATTAAACATGGGAAGATTGGTAGCTTGTATTGGTGATGAAGTTTTATTGTATGGCATTCCATTGGGGAAGAACAGTGCTGGTGAAACAAACGGAGATATGGAAGGAGAGAAGGAAGAGGCTATACTATTAGGTAAAGTTAATGTTGGTAAGGGATATGGTGCCAACGTATCAACGTACTCAGCAATACATCAAGATGGAAAGTTAATTGATTGTTTAGCAGTCGGGTGTGAGAATGGTACAGTAGTTATCTTCCACATACAACAAATTGGACCACTATCCTATGAATTTATTAAGGCTACTGAATGTCAAGGACATACCAAGGCAATATGTGCAGTCAACTTTCATCCTCGCGGCACACAATTACTAAGTTCAGCCAAGGATGGTACCGCACGTATCTTCTCAACTAGCACTGGTACTGAATTGGGTGTATTGAAGTGTGAGGTGCATGATCCGAATGGTCCACCACCAGCTCAACCTACTCCCGGAACTATGAAGACTAAAGACCCAAGGATGATGAAACGTCCACCTCAGATATTAGTTCGAGGTTGTGCCTATGGCGACTTGGAAGGCAAGGTCATGTATACTATTGCCAGTGGGAAACGTGGTCCGGCCTATTTAACAAAATGGAGAACGTTGGTACCATTGAATAAGTCTCCAGGCGGTGCTCCGCCACAGCAACAACAAAATAATGATGAACCATTATCAGTCAATCAAGATTATCGAGTACAATGTTCACCTGTACCCATTTCGGCAGTTTCGCTTTCGTCGGACGGCACTATGTTTACAATGGGATCAGTGGAAGGCTCGGTGCTGCTTTATAACATTGAGAAACAATGTGTAGTCAAGGAGTTTAAGGAAGTACACGATTTGCCGGTTACTTGTGTTGCATCTCGCCCGGTACCAAATGTGTTAATGCTACCCGGTGATCTCGAGGGAGGTGTTAACTTTGATGCCGTAAGTGCCAGTGCTGACAATCGATTGGGACAATGGACATTGCAAAAGAAAAGTCGAGTCAAAACACCATCTTCTGCAAAGAGTATAAGACAAAAGAGTAAGCTGGAGGTATGGCTGTGGGAGATGTTACGTATCCCATTGTTATTGATCTTCTTGCTATTGATTGTGGCTATTCGGGATACGATTGATATATGTAGTGAGGAATTTAGTTTATCGGCATTAGTTGTACCTTCAGGAATATCAAAGGCTGGCCATTGTTTGTACAGGGAGGTATTGTGGGCTGAGGAAAGTAAGGTATCGTTCATACCAGAGTAAATCAATGATTATCTATCTACAGATGTTTCTTTCAACTCTATCAGCCCAATATATGGTAGAGCACCGACTTTACAGGATGAATTAACGAATAACTAATGAACTGACCGATATTATCCGCCACTCACAGCCGGTCAGCCGAACAACTTGTCACTCATTCTCTTCTCGAATCCACAGGGGACCAGCACCAATTGAAATATCCATAAAATCCTACAGATAGTGATTCTGTGGCTGATTATATAATACATACATAATAACTAATATACATATTATACTGACATTTATCGAATTCATGTATCCTAATAATACAAAGTTCAACATTCATTTTTTCTGCACAGTTACGATACCTACTTACAATTTTGATTTATGTTACGATACTTAGATAGAGTACAACCTAATATGATGATGATAAAGACATTGCAATTTATAATACTGTTTCTACTGTCCTGCATATTGTCAGGAGCAGGAGGGTTTATTGCAACACACACGAGCAATAATAATATTCATGTAAAACAACAAGGTTTACAAACAACAACGGCTCTTTATGATGCTACTAATGATAATGAACAAAAGCAACTACGTGTGATAGACTTGCCAACGGAACTAGAAGCATTTGAATATGTTGATGAGTATGATTATGCCTCGTACGATATATTCGAGGATGCTGATAGGTATGTATTGAACACTGCTAGATAGCTCTATCTTATGTCACTCACTTCAACTCTCTCTGCATCCATATTCTTATAACTATCACTCAATCACTTCAACTCTATAAACTCTATAGAGAAGTAGTATCAATGGAAATGTGGGCAGTAGATAACGGTATACAAAGAGCCGACTGTTTCAAGCTTAATGAAGAAATTAAAGGCAAGAAGGAAGTGTATGCCTATACAAATCAAGATGTATCAAAGGGAACACCTGTATTATACGTACCTGAACATTTAATACTGTCAAGTAATAAAGCAATAGCTGAACTCCGTACCGCTGATATGGAACAATCAGAACAATATGTTATTAGTAAAGATGGAGAATCACAATCTCGACAGTGGTATCTAATGCTCAAGATATTGAATGAGATCCAACTGGGAAGAGATAGCCCATGGTATGGATGGTTGAATAGCTTACCACGATATTATGAAAATGCAGCTGCCATGACAGACTTTTGTTTACAATGTTTACCACCATTAATGAGAAAATTAGCAGAAGAAGAACGTGATACACAACGCAAATTATCAGAGGATACAATAATGAAAGTACCATTCTTATGTGATGACTTGAAGTATCATCCACGTGACTTTTGCAAATGGGCGTATCAGATTGTATACACAAGAGCTGTTGAGACTGAAGATGGTGATTTGAAAATCATACCGCTCGCAGACTACTTTAATCATGGCTCTGATTATACCGAGATTGAACCGTATTACGATGAGGCTGGTAACTACTATGCTTATACTAGCTATGATGTACCGGCTGGTAGTCCATTGAGAATAAGTTATGCTGATCCACGCAATCCAGCATACCTATTAGCTAGGTATGGCTTTTTCGATACAAACTGTCCTGCATCGTATTGCAAGCTACTACCTCCTACTGTGGACCAAAACATGTTAGACTTGGGTTATAGTCATGAAAGAATGCTCTTTTATAGAACTGGAGAGGTAGCTGACGAGGTGAGTGCTAATAGTGAGACATTTGATCCATGTTAATGTGTTATTAGTTGCGGCCTAGTCTAATGCCATTCTCTTCTAATATACACTCAGGTCTGGGATATATTTCTCTATTTACATCTAGGATCAATAAATCCCGAGGAACAACATGCTTTAATGACTGCTCATAGAGAAGGAGATTTCAATACAAAGCTAGCATTACATGAAAAGTATTACTCGGCAACATCCACGGCACTGCTGGAACATGTTGATGGGATACTTGAAGAGATTGATAAGGTGATTAAGAAGTCAGACGCTCATCCGATATATGTCAAGAATGAACATCGAAGACTTCCGCTGATACATAGACATAATGAATTCGTACGTGAGACATTTCAGGCTGTAAAAGATCGATATGGAGGAGGAGGATGGTAAACCTGGTATATCACTTAGCGGTTAATTATTGATAGGATTAGTTATAACTCAAAAACCATCACTTAAACCAAGTTTCACCGACACTATATGATTCTTCAATTAGCTTGAATTTGTTACATACCATTGAAGCTATTATTCTGCTATTATTGCAGTTGGCAGTTGGTTCGATTGATGAGGACAGAGACTTGATTGTGGTGCGTGCGTGGTCTTGTGGCAGGGGTATCTTAGGATACCTTCTCCCTTAAAGGAGTTTTCGATTTTCATGTTTACTCGAACACAAAGTTGCCGTTGCTACTTTAAATAAACTGATACGATCACAACTCTTGAACTTGTAATACCTAACACCCAGTAGGGAGCAGTAGTAATAGTAAATCAAATCTATTTATTAATTAATTAATAATATTATCAAATTTCCGGGGGAATTTGTATTGCAATTAAACACCTAAAATACCTCAGACATAAAACTGTTGGTTATATATCATTTACCCCATTGATAGATAAGTCAAACACATATTAATTAAACCTTTACAATAATAATTAGTATCAAACACAATAAAAATATCACTATAAAATGAAGACCATATACAATAAAACCAGAGCAACTAAAGTCGTCGCCGCCGCCCTTGTACTTACTCAAATCATTACTCAAACATCAGCTGCCACCTACTGCTTAACTGAAGATGAATGTCAAGCCAAGAGTATTGAGATGGATATGCCATTCTATTCTGGTGATTATCCCACAAAGGGGTGTTTCACAAAGAATGATCAGATGTTCTTTTCACAAGGTTGGACTGAAGCTGAAATGTCAACGACAGATTTACCAGGTGTACAAGTTCGTGTCAATTGCGGTGATGATACAGAATTACCATTAAAACAGAATGAAGTTGATGTTGTTGCAATTGGTGGAGTAGTAGTCGTTGCCGGTGAGAATGAGTGTGAAGTAGGACCAGCTGCCGATCCAGAAAAGACATGCACAAGTCCAAATCGATTCTGTTTCTTACCCAAAGGAAAGTGTAATGATAAGTCAGGTATACATACCGGAGAATGTGTAAACATGCCTGATAACTGTATTTTGTTACTTGATCCTGTATGTGGTTGTGATGGTGTCACGTACAGTAACGAGTGTGCAGCAACTGCCGCGGGTATCTCAATTTCACGGGATGGTGAATGTGAGACCGGTGATATTGATGAGGTAGTAGAAGAGGGTGATGTTCCCTGTCTTACCAAGGAGGATTGCGAGGCACAGAGTGAGGATATGGGTATGTTATTCATGGAAGGAGAGTATCCAACGAAGGGTTGCTTCTCTAAGAATGATATTGTATACTTTTCCCCAGGAACGGAGGAGGAAATGTCAGAGCCAAATGTATCTGGAAAGCAGGAGAGGGTATGGTGCAGCAAATCAGTCGAGGTTAATGTTGATACTGCTGCTCCAATCACGAGCAGTCCAACCACGGGATCTCCAACGACAGCTTCACCAACGACGGCTTCGCCGACAACGGCAAGCCCAATTACAAGCAGCCCAACATCTGCGAGTCCTGTTGCTTCACCAAAGGAGGAAACTGCCTCTCCAACACCTGTGACAAGCTCAGCTCCCGTCCTTCCACCTGCATGCTTAACAAGACTTCAGTGTCTTGCCAAATCTATTGAATTGGGAGCTCTATTCTTCGTGGGAGATTATGCAACAAAGGGATGCTACTTGAAGGGTGATAAGGTTTTCTTTTCAATTGGAACGACAGAAGAGATGAATGAAGCAGACTTGCCCGGTACACAGGAAAGACTATGGTGTGAACCTATTCCAACATCCTCTCCAACTGTAAATAATCTTGACGAGGCGAGTAGTTCTGCCCCAACAATTATCAAAGCAACAACGTCATTACCAGTATCATCAGCACCAACAACTACCGAAGATAAAGTGGACACAATCCCTGAAGATACAGATACTGAGTTTGGTGTGGTAGTTACTGCAGTGGTGAGTTGGTGATGGTAGTATGTCTTAGAAATCTGTACAGTATTCTTTTTGTGCTTTGTTTCTAATCTTTCATCTTCACCCATCTATCCGATATCAATATCAAAAGCCTACGGAGTCTCCTCCAACTGATGGTGCTACCCAAGCTGCAAAGGGAGGTAGTAATAGTGCAGCCGGTACCAAATGTGTCAAGGTTGGAGTTGCTTTGGTAGCTGGTGTAACTGCAATGTTGTTCTAGAGTGTATGAGTATGAGTAAAGAGTCGAGCGAGGTGTATGAAGTTGCTACTTAAGGTTTGATTAGATGTTTTGTTTTGTCGAAGTGTTTGTAGGTTGCATATAACTAAATTTGGATGTTTATAAAGACAAAGAATAGATATGACTATATATATATATTGCA
>Ga0214477_101505_pt1 | contig 10846 bp, 8 predicted proteins | sample M1_20Mar14CPVII9_FD_165058 | JGI IMG/M metagenome (GOLD analysis project Ga0214477, IMG submission 165058) | Marine eukaryotic communities from Monterey Bay, California, United States - M1_20Mar14CPVII9sort6BwellC16 | ecosystem: Environmental > Aquatic > Marine > Unclassified | place: USA...
ATGTTAGGTGATCGTCCATCAGCGGAGATTGAAGCACCCGAGAATGTATTATTCGTATGTAAGCTCAATCCATTTACGAATGATGAAGATTTGGAATTAATCTTTAGTAGATTTGATCAGGAGGCTAAGGCTGAGATTATAAGAGATCCTGATACTGGAGCTAGTTTACAGTATGCATTTGTTGAATTCAAGTCTAATGAGGCAGCAAATGAGGCGTATTTGAAGATGAATAATGCCTTGGTCGATGATCGAAGGATACGGGTTGATTTCAGTCAGAGTGTTTCTAATGTATGGGATAGATTCAATAAAAAGTATAGACGGGGAGATAAAAGTGCTGGTATTGATCGAGGTTTTATGGATAATGGTGGTTCAGGAAGGGGCAGGGGACGAGGTGGTGGAAGAGGACGAGGTAATTGGGGAAGGGGTAGAGGGTCAGGCCGTGGACATCATCTTGGCCCACGACATCAATCAAGTGCGTACCGTTCTGATAGTCATCATCAACAACAACAACATCAATCATCATCCCGATATAATGGTCGAGAAAGAAAAGAGCCTGGATTTGACAACTTCGATCGGGGGGTAAAAGACACTAACCCAAGCCACCATTCTAAAAGTCATAATGATGAGGAGGAAAGACAGAATCCCCATCTTCGTCGTAGCCGTTCTCGAAGCCGAAGCAGAGATGATGATTCTAGGGAGGATAGGAGAAGAAGGAAGCACTCCAGGAGGAGTAGGTCTCGAAGTGACTCGTCAGATTACAGCCGAAGAAAAAGGAAGAAATGTCACAAGCACAGGAAGAAGGATAGCTCTCGGCATAGAAAGAGGAGTCGGAGTCATGATCGAGAAAGAAAGCATAAACATAAGAAACACAGGCACAGAAGGCGAGATGAAGATGATGAGAGACGACATGAACATCATCGTCATGACCGTAGCAGGTCAAGGTGAATAAGATACATTATTAAGATATAGTCACCAATTTATTGATACAAATCCATCATTCTTTGCCCCCAAACCTTCTATTTCAATGTATACTCTCAACACTCTTCCAGCATAATTATCACCAAACGAAGGTCTTGCCACAGTATCATAGTTCCCAGGCTCGTTATCGTTAACTTTGACAACAACAGATCTATCCAATCCTTTACTCTCTGGAATGTATACGAAAATGGAGCCCTTCTTTTTGTAATCATTCTTTAGTTTGAACTTGACACTATTGTCACTCCAGTCAAATGTATCCACCTCGAATCCACAACTAAAGTGTAAGTCACTTCCGATGTACTGTGGTCTATTGGGCTGAGCTGGCTTGATATGAAATATTTCAGTTTCATGTGGTTCTAGCTTTTTGATGAGAGGTCTGTTATCAGATAGGGCCTGATGTGATATCCAAACATATTCCGATGACCAGAAAGAGAACACATGAAATCCATGCTCCTCAATCTCACCCAGACCTTTCCCCAAAGATCTACTTCTTTTAGGTGCCCCCATTGCAACAAAGTCATCGATACTGTGCGACACGAGTGCTGAAAATGATACGCTGAGTCTTGCGGTATGCCCTAGCCAATTACTGAGGCTCACAACCGTCCAACTACCAAGTCCTTCTGCAACAGTAAAGCAACTACGCTCTCTGCTATATGGGTCGACAATGTTTCCTGGCGAGTATCCTACTTCACATTCGATTCTAGAAGCTTGCTGTTGAAGGATTCTTCCAGGTGAATCTGAACTACTAATCATATCTACCTCATGTACCGATGGAGTCTCCTTTTCTTTCTTGCTGGATGTAGATCTCTCTGCACACCAAAGTCTAAGAATGGAAGGCATTCCCTTATTTAAAGTGCTGTGTAAATCCAAAGGAACTGCAGTGACACCAGTAAGAGGGAAGATTCGTTTTGCAACGCTAAGTCTTTCGGGGCTTACTTTCTCCATATCATCAGACAAGAGGAACATACCACCAGTCATGGCAACGACGCTAGCTGCACTGACAACCTCTGTGTCGGTTAGTTTGGTTGCACTACCGAGGAGAATACAATCAGGATCATTATGCCACCAACGATGACCTAGTGGACTTCTTGACATGGTGTTTCTTAGCATTCCTCTCAATGCGGGAAGAGTCCCGTTATCCCAATGTGGAAGAGGGAACTCTGGAATCCAAGTAGGTCCTGTATCACAAGACACTCTCATACCATCAACAAAGCCCACAGCTGATCCAATTGGGCAACCACAACCAATAATGAATGTACTATTGCCAGCAGCTGCTCGAATAGTCTGCAGTCCTAGATACATTGCCTCTGCTCTACTCATTGTAGAATCATATTTGCCATTACCCTCGAGGCATGATGCATAAAGAAAGTCAAGTTTGAGTACATCGAAACCCCACTCATTTACTGCTCTATGAATCGTATCATAAACATGCTTCCTAACAGCAGGGTTTGTCGCATCTAGACCATAAAAGAACTTTCCACAATTAGCTGAGTTGGCATACCGACCCATATCATTACGGATGATCCAGTCGGGATGATCTTTTGCCAAATTTGACGACTTGTCGCAGGCAAATGGTGCGAGCCAAACTCCTGGCTGCATACCCTTAGTACGAATAGCATCGGCTAGTACTCTCATTCCTCCATCTTTCACAAACTTGCCAGGCTTGAGCGATGTCCAATCACCCCATGCCGTCATGTATCCGTCGTCAATAAGACACACATTGAACCCAATAGAACTCTTGGACTTTTCTAGTATGTGAGCATTCTTTGATAGAGAGTCATGACTAATATCATCATAATAATGATACCAAGAGCACCAACCACAGGTTAAGCCCTTCTCCATCGGACGTGCATCATTATGATCTCCAACAGCATGCACATAATAAACCATGGCTTCTTCATCGTATGTAGATGCGTCAACTACTTGACAGTATGCCCAATCACTTGATACACTTCGTTTAGCGACCACTCCTTCATGACAGGCATATAAAGCAAAGTGACGAAGGTCCTTGTCTAGCAAGACGTTTCCATATTGTTTCCTTTGAGCTAAATATCCAACAATCAATGCAGGTCCACCTTCCTCATCAAGGAGGATACGTTCGTCGTCATATTGAGATGAGATTGCACCATTTGAAGTGATACATGCAAACATATCTGACTTGTAGAAGGCAGTTTTCTCGTTCAACAGATCTTCGTCTTCTTCCTCCATGTCTACATCGTTCTTACTTTTCTCTGACGTTGTTCTATTCTCATTCTCATTCCAATGATCTTCACTGACATTACTAACAGCATCGCCAGTTAATACCATCCCACCACGGTTAAATGCTGCACTAAATACATTAGGCATTGCACTCTTAGGCTGAACCTCACCTTGTACAACACTACCCGAGAAGGACCAACTCTGATAGCCGTGTATGTAAACATTAGTAGGTGTATCATAATCATAAGAGCCTGAAGATGATGTGCCTACTACTCTATTTACTTCTTCAATTTTGGGTTGGATTGAATTGTTTTGTAAATTCAAAGCACCATCCATCAACAAGAATGAATCTAATGCAACATGTGGATTGGGAGGATGATCAACCTTCCATAACAATGGTGGACATTTATTTGTAGCTAAATCTATTTCATCCTTGTTGCTTTGGCACGGAATTGCAAATGTAAGGATAGGTCCATACTGTTTGCTCTTTGCTTTTGAATTTGTTTGATCATCGGTAGTATCAGTCCAAGAAGGTGTTGGTAAATTATCCCATTTATCCAATTCGGGTAATTCATAATCACTATTCGACTGATCAATGATATCATTTGAATCACTGCTAGTATTATTATTCGCATCATTATATGTAGAACCAAACTTGGGACGTAGATATACTTTCAATGCATGACAATTACCAATCCCTCTAATCCATACACCTCCCTCATTTCTTTCTAATTCTGTGGCATTCTCGGTATTAGCCACTAAAGGTTCCATATATAATATATCATCCACTGTATAATTCACAGTAACACGATGGATAGGTTTAGGTGCACCTGTTATACTTCTTCTCATCTTACCCCATTTATTATTATGCTTTTGCTTTTGTTTAGATTTGCTACCACAACATGTACCCACAGACTTGTGCCATACCTCACGTTGCATTGATATATTTGTATATGATGGATATGCCTCATGTACAGGTCGGTATGTAACTGATAGTAATTTAGATGATGTTACATTCCATTGTGATGGAGATGATTGTGATGAATATGACCAACTCCAATTATTCGTATTATTTCTATCTATATCTTTTATATTGGATATCGGTGATTGGATATTACTATTATTATCTGATAATGTTGATACCGAGCAACCGTGCGGACATAGTTCTGCAAGGTATTGGGACGAGGATATGGGAGGCGATAGACCATAGTTATGGTTATTCTGAGTGCTATCTTTTTTCAATAATTGAACGCCTTCCGAGTTGTTGTCCTCCTGATGAGTGTAGTTATTGCTATCGTCTACACAATCAGAGTTGTTCGCACTTCCATGAATGGATGACTTGGGAATATTCAAACGAAATACCCACCCTGGATATACCATCTTATAATGGTAGTAGTAGCAATGTAGGACAACGTATATATAGAATAGGCTATAAATAATGCAACAAGTTTGAGTAACTTCGTGAATAAATTTGGCGATTCTGGACTCTTTAAACTCTTCTCTCTTAAAAACACAATACCATACTCTGTCTCGCCTTCTTCATTCTCCTCCCTCGTTATCGATATGTTCTATGCTCCCCCCGTTGTTGCTGGTGGGAAGTAGCGGCAGCCTCCCAAATATAACTATCGAGCATAGATTTCGACGGCGTAAACCTACAATCCTAGCAGGTGTGTTGTGTTGTTGCAAGTACAGATGCATTGTCATTGCTAATTCTAATTTAATTCAATATCATTATCATCTATCATAATTTTGTGACGATGTTCATGTTATTATAATCTGCGGAGAATCGCATTGGGAGAAAGAGAATAGCATAAACAAAACAAAAGCCAGTTTGATAATGGATAAGCAACTATCAAGTACGGAAGAAGTTCCATCACTCCGCGGTTGGTTCCTCAAAGTATGAAGAAGCCCTTATAGTTTATAACCCTGTAATCCGCCTCAGACTAAACCTGTATGCTTTCTCTCTTCTTACTACTACTAAAGGAAAAGCGCGATGTTGTCAAGAGACGTTCCTCCGCGCTTAATGTGATGCCTAGTTCCAATCGTCGATGGTTCACAATTGAAAGCATTACAAACAACAGCAGTTCCAAGGAGGTGGCTTTGTGTTACTACAAGAAGTCTGGGGAGAACGAGGAACGATGTGGGTGGCTCTTTCTAGACGATGTGTTGTCATTAACACAGGACGTTTCCACTCGTTATATTACGATTGAACATCCAACAAGAATCTTACGAATTCAAAGTCCTACACCAGCTCAACACCGCGTTTGGTTTTCTACCTTGGCCAAGTGTTGTAAAAATGTACGTAAGGAAGTTGTATCTCCATTAACTTCGATCAATAATAATGAGGATGATAGACGACCAAGTTTACCCTATTTTGACGATTCAGCACGAAAAGCAAGACGAGAGTCGCTTAAAAATTTATCACCTGTTCCTATTGTAACAACTCCCAAAGATCAACTTCAGTTCATTCGTTCATTGAACAATACTGGAAGTGAAGACGTCAATAAGAACCTATTCGAGGCAACCTCTTCTTCCTCCTCGTCTTCTTTTGTAAAGGATACTGAAAGCGTAGTAAATCATACTGATGATGATGGGTTGGCATACAACGGAGAGGATCATCTTGCAAATAAAGAAGCTGCATCTAGTACTGAGTTCAGTATCTACAAAACTAACATTGTACAATCAAATACATTGCCATCATATGAAGAGGAAAAGGCTGAGATTGAGCCTTTACTAGAGTCACATGACTTTGAAGATACTGCCGAAGAGACAAAGGCCGAAGAATCGTCATTCAAGGTTGATACAGATGACGACACTCGTGATAATACAACTGATACGTTTGATATTGATCAATTGAAGAAAGCTTTAGCATCTGGTGATTCAAATCAATTACTTCGAACTTTGAGCAAGAGCCAATCATTTTCGTCTGCTAAATAATCAGTTGACGCGATCTTCCTTTCAACTATATACAATACAAGTAACGGCAACGAAGAGTAGATCATATAATTCAGAAGCATTGTTGAAGTAGTGTTGTGTCGTTGGTGACTGAGATATGTCCGGTGATTTGATGTTGCCAATTTCTCTTGGGGTATGGATATGATATTAGTATTGCTTACCTCACAATTGGTGCATATAAATATCACATGTTATTGTCTCCCCATACTATCTAATCATATGTGATTCATTAAATAGTCTACCCATGAAATGATAGTGGAGGTATTTTTGTTGAACTCTTTCGAAAAGAAGAGTTGGTTTGTTTCCTTTTAGTCTTTTCATCTTCGTTGTCTTTTATTGGTACTTCGTATGTCATATTGAGTAGACAGGGGGCAGATGCATGTGATCTCGAAAGTGAAGAGTCTATCCTCTTGTGATGATTATCTAGCTGACGGTGTCTGTCATCGCCCATGCTATTCCACAAAGATATTTCTGATTGGTACTGTAAATTATTGTTATCCTTGTCATCATCATAATATTGAGAAAGATCTTGTGATGAGTTACTAGTAATTGATTCCCAATCTACATCACTATCAATATCGTCATCAAAATCCTTTTGCGATTCGGCGTCATCTGTAAAGTATATCCTAGGACCAAAACGAAGGACTAAGATCACAAGTGCTACTCCATAGAAGCTTAAATGGTGTGTTTCATGTGAATGTCAGTTGATGTAATAAATATACATATGAGTAAGAAGCTGTGCATCAAATTTTTTCTCACCTGACAATATACAGACGTGAACCGCCACCAACAGCTACGCCGACAGCAGCTGCCAACCAAACACTTGCCGCTGTTGTCAATCCGTGTATTGACTGAGAGGTGCTAATTGTTCCCCATTTACAGTTGTATGTAAAGTTGTAGTAGTTCCCTTCCATATCAAACCCGCTCCGAGGAATCCAACCCCTAAAAGTTGCAAGTTTCACAAAGATGAATGAGAGGTAACTGTTAGTATTGTTTCCAAAGCCAATCAAACACAATAGATAAGATAGGACTTTCCTGAGGGAATAGCTGCGGCTACTCGGGCAGCATCCCATCCCATTGTTGATGATTTGAAAGCCAATTGGCCTGTCATACTGAAGAAACAAGACCCTAAACATACCATGCTCATAGTCCGAATACCTACATATAGAAAAGATATAGAAAGATAACAGATGATATATATTTGTGAGAAGAAGGTTAATATTAATACACACTACAAACAGTTGAAAGATGATTCACACTCTAATACAACATATAAAAATTATGTATTACCTGCTGGTCTTTCTGATGCTCTCCTTTCAAAGCCAATAACACCACCCAATACAACAGACAATATCATACGTTGAGCAAATGCTATCTCTTGCAAATTTAGAAACATTAGACGATGTGTACGATAACGCTGACATGGATGATAGTTGTAATCTGGATTATTGTAATGATGAATGTTCCTAGACATATTGGAGTATGGGCACCATTCTTCTTGTGGAGGTAGTAAATACTGAAATACATATCAGAGAGAGTGGAGATCGGAGATAGGCACAAAATTATTCAGGATACTAAGCATTGATTAAACATTGCAATCATATTATAATAACCCGCCGGTAGTCTAAACAGACAACCAATAAAAAAATTACATACCTTGCCAAATAGAAAAACAATAGTGTACACTACAAGGGAAGAGTATAGACATCCTGCATATAACTTACTCTGTTAAAAACAATCAACACAATTAGTTTTGTGAGTAAGAGTAATCAGAAAGTGTAATCAATGAAAAGAAGTACACACTCACCCCTATAGATCCATTGTCAATATAAGGGAATGTTATCATTGTCTATAAAGACCATAAAATACAAATAAGAGCTATTGGTAATACCCATCTATCTCATTGCCATAATTTATTAGCCATCGATCTTACAACTACTAATAACTACTCAATTATGAGAGTGTATAAATTCGTAACTACTTTCTGCAATCTGAGAATGACTTCTTCCAACCACTAAACTTCACACCCTAAGCTTTTTTTACTAACAAAATGTAACTCTCTCAATATTAGGTATTTTTGAGTCAGTAAACCCTCTATTGTGGTCTACATGATACCCTCAATACATTTCTGATGAGAAACTAGGAATGAATGTGGCATATCATGTATTTTCTCAGGCATTGTGTTGCAATTAATTGCAACACAATGCCTGAGCCTCAGAAAGAATCATTCCACTTATGGGGAACTTATTTCTCAAAATAAGTTCCCCATAAGTGGAATTTATGTCACCAGTGTTTGAGCACAAAACCTGATTTGGCTGCATCGTTACATCAACAGGCAGTATGACAGTGGTTCAACCATTAAAATACTTCATAAGTAACCTAAAAATGACAGTACCACTTGAGTTGATGCTATTCCCTACAAAGTCATTGGTGTCTATCCTCAAATTGGGTCAGATTTTCGAAATCGAACCGGCTGTCCGACATCAATGTATCACCTAAACGTGGAGGTATACAACCACTCTCCTTCTTATATATTGGTGATTCCTTTATGTATATGTATATAAAAGGCCAATGAACACTATCAGCAGGATTCTAGGGCCCTTCATCACACTTTTGTGTCCACTTGTTGGCAGTTCTCTTTCCTCAGATTGGGTCAGATTTTCAAAATCGAACCGGCTCTTCGACAATGTATCGCCAAAACATGGAGGTATACAGCCACTCTCCTTCTTATATACCGGTAATTCTATGATGTATATGTATAATAAAGGCCAATGAACACTATCAGCGCCATTGTAGGGCCCTCCATCACACTTTTGTGTCCACTTGTTGGCAGTTCTCTTGCCTTGGATTGGGTCAGATTTTCGAAATCGAACCGGCTCTTCGAAAATGTATCACCTAAACATGGAGGTATACAGCCACTCTCCTTCTTATATACTGGTGATTCCTTTATGTATATGTATAATAAAGGCCAATGAACACTATCAGCAGGATTCTAGGGCCCTCCATCACACTTTTGTGTCCACTTGTTGCAGCAGTTCTCTTGCCTTGGATTGGGTCAGATTTTCGAAATCGAACGGCTCTTCGACAATGTATGGCCAAAACATGGAGGTATACAGCCACTCTCCTTCTTATATACCGGTAATTCTATGATGTATATGTATAATAAAGGCCAATGAACACTATCAGCAGGATTCTAGGGCCCTCCATCACACTTTTGTGTCCACTTGTTGGCAGTTCTCTTGCCTTGGATTGGGTCAGATTTTCGAAATCGAACCGGCTCTTCGACAATGTATCGCCAAAACATGGAGGTATACAGCCACTCTCCTTCTTATATACCGGTAATTCTATGATGTATATGTATAATAAAGGCCAATGAGAACGGCTCTTCGACAATGTATGGCCAAAACATGGAGGTATACAGCCACTCTCCTTCTTATATATTGGTAATTCTATGATGTATATGTATATAAAAGGCCAATGGACACTATCAGCACCATTGTAGGGCCCTCTGTCACACTTTTGTGGCCACTTGTTGAGGGTTCTCTTGCCTCAGATGTCAGATTGGGTCAGATTTTCGAAATTGAACGGCTGTCCGACAATGTATCACCTAAACATGGAGGTATACAACCACTCTCCTTCTTATATATTGGTGATTCCTTTATGTATATGTATATAAAAGGCCAATGGACACTATCAGCGCCATTGTAGGGCCCTCTGTCACACTTTTGTGTTCACTTGTTGGCAGTTCTCTTGCCTCAGATTGGGTCAGATTTTCGAAATCGAACCGGCTCTTCGAAAATGTATCACCTAAACGTGGAGGTATACAACCACTCTCCTTCTTATATATTGGTGATTCCTTTATGTATACGTATATGAAAGGCCAATGGACACTATCAGCAGGATTCTAGGGCCCTCCATCACACTTTTGTGGCCACTTGTTGGCGGTTCTCATGCCTACTCAGATTGGGTCAGATTTTCGAAATCGAACCGGCTCTTCGACAATGGTATACCATCATTTTGTTCCTTATTTACTGATGTTTTGCTATTGTATATGGCATTTTTTCACAGGTTTTATGTTTACATTGAGTGTTAGTGTTTACTTATTTATTTGTGTAAAGGAAGAATTCCAAAAGAGAGGTAACTGTTGCTGTTTTAATCATTCTCTTTGATTTTGTTCCAAGTCAACTCTGTTTTTGCTTAATATTCGAGGATAAGTATGCCAGCTCACCACTTTTTCCAATGAACTTAAGTTTGCATTTATTTTCAATTGAGATGTAAGCTGCTCCATTCACAATTTATAACCTTTACTCATAAGATGAGAAAGTGTTAAATAACTTACTCAACAACAATATCCGCCTTCACCATCATCATCTAATCCCTTTGCACCACCCACACCTCCACTTTTGTTTAAATTAACTGCCGTTTTTGGCTTCCCCGGTACTGTATTCATTAACAAATCTGGATCTTCCAATATCTTATGAACTACCTCCATAAATGATTCTTGTACTCCAGTTTTTGTTTTGGCACTAGCTTCTAAGAATAACATACCCTGATTACGTGCCCATTCCTCTGCCTCGTGTCTATCCACCTGTCGTGTATACTCTCCATCTCCATCACTATCTGGTAAATCAATCTTATTCCCAACAAGTAATTTAACCACTCCTTCACCATTATTTGGACTATATAATTTTACCTCCTTCAACCAATGTTCTAA
>Ga0214477_101507_pt1 | contig 10819 bp, 14 predicted proteins | sample M1_20Mar14CPVII9_FD_165058 | JGI IMG/M metagenome (GOLD analysis project Ga0214477, IMG submission 165058) | Marine eukaryotic communities from Monterey Bay, California, United States - M1_20Mar14CPVII9sort6BwellC16 | ecosystem: Environmental > Aquatic > Marine > Unclassified | place: USA...
CACTTTAGTGGGTGTATTATCTTCTACAATATCTCTCAAACTTTGCATACGAGATTTAGATCTGCAACCTTGTTGTCTATGTACATTTGTAGTAGTACTGTGAAGTGTTAGAGGGTGAACCGACAAAGATAAAACTGATGGAGTTGCAACTAATGCTGAGAAGACCAATAACTTTATAGAGGACATTGGAATCTGTACTGTCAGTATGCGAACTGCTATATTGCAAAAGTTAGGTATGATTTGTTGATTGTGTGGAGAGGGTCTAGGGGAGTTGATGTATTTTTTTTTGAGTTGGGTATCTTTGAGCTTCAACTCAATGATTATTAGACGAGCAGTTTAGCATGAGCCCTATGAATATATGTAAAGGTATATATCGGTGATTGGGGAGATAATACAAGCTAGGTGGTGGCAGTGATAGGTAGGTAGATGATGAATGATGATGTCGTCGATATTTGATGTTGGCGGAGAGGGGGGAGGATACCGTCTCCCCTTTACTTTTCACTACTCCTCTCCTCTTCAATTCCACCAATAGAGGCATAACAATGACGGCGTTAGGAGCAAATGAAACGGCGGAGGAGGCTTCAACAGTAGCCTCTGTACCTCTAAGAATATGCTGCTATGGTTCATCATCATCACGAACCCCCGCTAAGTATACAGATCAAGCGTACAACCTCGGTAAGTTTGGCATTGTTTAGAGAGAACATATGGCAATACCATTTAATCACCTTCCCTCACTCAATATACAATTAACTCAGGAAAAATATTGGCTATTCGAGGACACACATGTGTTAACGGAGCAGGATCCGCTGGATGTGAGTGTTGCATCATTATCTTTGCTATTGATATCTTTATATCTTTTCATATATATTTCTTATTGTTGCCATTTCTCTTGTTATCACGCTCTTATATCTCACACTTTGTGTATGTATATTTTCTTCTTTAACTTTTTAGGTATGGCTGCAATGAACAATGGAGCGCATGATAACAATGGTCACATAGTAGGAGTGATACATGAAAAGTTTGTCGTTGATGGTAGTGATTGGTATGAAGGAGCACATTCTGTGTTTGCACAAGAGAAGAATGAGTAAGTTGTACATGTATTATTCATACAAGGACTGATATAAATTTTGCTCACATCTCATGTACATTTTTATACAATACAGAATATTAATAGCCAAAGGCAATGATTTACAAGAGAGGAAGAAGTTGTTGGTGAAGGATGCAGATGCATTGATTGTACTCCCAGGTGGCCCAGGAACATGGGATGAGGTATGTGATGATTGTATCGTGAGATATATTGCCATTGATTGTATCTAATCGTATTGTTCTTGCGATATATAGCTTTGGGAGATGGCATGCGCCAGACATATCGGCTTCCATTCAATGCCAATTGTATGTGTTAATGTTGAGGGATATTATGACACATTCAAAGCTATACTAAAAAGAGCACACGAGGATGAACTACTTTACAAAGATCCACGTGAAATAGTACATTTTGAAGAAATACCAGAAGCGGCGATAAACTGGGTAGAGAAGTACTGTGCTGATCCAAAAAATCAACATGATAAGCAACAAAAGGTTATCAAACGACGATCATCAATGCTCAAAAGATTACAATCAAATGTAGGAAGGATGCAATCGTTCTTTGGCGATGACTTGATGGATGACAATGATACAGAGACTGAATCACAATTAGATGAAAGTGGAGGGATTAGATCTTCTTGGTACTATCACTTGCTTATATTTTCAGCAGGCCTATCTCTAGGTCTTTTAATTGCATCCAAGAGGAAATGAGAAATGCAACATAAACAAAGTCTATTGTCATGTACTAGTATCTTTAGCAGCAACTCCTACTAGTATTGTTATATCCTGTATTCCCTAGTAGGTGTCATTTTCAATATTGTTAAGAACTCATTCCTAGCTCTTCTTCTCAACCACGGTATTACTTGTATGCCATACTTCTCATTCATCATTTGAGCAATTTGTTCAGGGAAATTATCATCCACAACAACGATGTATGCAACACCATTTGGAAATGATAATAATTGAGCAATCTGTGGTAATGCTCGATCTAGTACCACACGCCCATTGATACCGCCTGCCCAACTTGCTTCGATACCATTAGAACCAATGTCTTCATTTGGTGTGGGGACATATGGTGGATTGAATATCAATACATCAACTTTGTTTTGTAGCTCATCAAGAATATCTGTTGCTAAATCACATTGTATTGCATGTAAGTTATTTGTTGGTATTCCATTCTTTTCTGCAGTCGAGTTTGCAATTCTAATTGCATCGGAGTTAATATCTGTGATATAATGCATTGGAGATGATGCAGTGTTGAGCAAACGCATGTTGAGAAAGACACCGGGAACTCCCGTGCCAACTCCAATTTCCAATGTTGTTTTGATATCATTGCACTTCTCTGATGTCATGCCATCAATGTCATATCCAATTGCATCAATCAACAGATACGTATCGTCACTCGGTTCATATACATTTTCATAGTCACATAATTTTAGATGTGATAAGTTTGGCATTTTAGCTGACGAACATTCTTTTGCTCGTCTTTCTGCATCAACATTCAACTGTGCATAGGCTGCAGTTTTGGGGTTTTGATCATCTGTTCTTAATGGATGATGTTCTGCCATTGTATTGTATGTTTGCTTGTTGAGATTTTGTACTTCTTTTGATGATAATAATAAGTAAAGGATACGGTGACTGGAGATTGTCAGAGACTAGACTAATGCCAATCCAGAAGATATAATATTATGCCGCAATAGTTCAGCTTGATATCTTAATCCTACTAGTAACCTTGGTGGTCAAGTGATGGCGGCGCGACACGACATTTACTACATAAAAAATAAAAGGATACCGCTTTGCAAAAACGCATTGTTTTTAGTGGAAGGGGAGAGAGGAAGATGATGTTATTAAATAAGAGTATACTGCCGGCTATCGTTGTCATCTATACAATGGCATTAGTTTTATGTTCAACTCTTCGACCATGTGTAGGATTTCAATCCATCGGGCGATTGTCTTCAACTCGTATAGGATACTGTAGAAGTATCCCAACATCACATCTCTTTTCTACTGATACTGATGAAGATGATGGCAAAGCAAGAATCTTATTCCTGGGTACACCAGATGTAGCTGCAACATCTCTCAAGACTATATATGAGCAGTCACAAAGTCCCGATAGTCCATATAAGATAGTTGGAGTAGTAACACAACCACCAAAGAGACGAAAGAGGAAAGGGAAAGAAATTATGTCACCAGTTGGACTTGTTGCTGAAGAATTGGAATTACCATACATTCTCCATCCAGAAAAAGCACGAGATGCAGAGTTTTTAGATGAGCTGGAAAATACTGTGAAACCTGATCTATGCATTACTGCTGCATATGGACAATATCTACCCAAACGTTTTCTTTCTCTACCCAAATTTGGAACATTAAACATCCATCCTTCTTTATTACCAAGATGGAGAGGAGCAAGTCCAGTTCAACGTTCATTAGAAGCTGGTGATAATCCAGTGGGTGTATCAGTATTATTCACAGTCTCAAAAATGGACGCTGGTCCTGTTGTATCACAAGAAACATTGACTATAGATGAGAATGAACAGGCGACAACACTACTTCCTACACTGTTCGATATTGGTACACAATCATTACTGGATGCATTACCAAAAGTAGTTAATGGAGAAATTACAATGGATAATTCATTGGTACAAGATGAACCAGAAGTAGTAGAGGCAAGTATGATTAATGCAGCTGAAGGACAACTTCATCCGGATACTATGAGTGCAAGTGAATGTCATAATCGCATACGTGGCTTCTCAATGTGGCCAGGTACATACATCTACATCAAAATAGGAGAAGATGACGAGACAAAGGAACCTGTCAAGATAAAGATTATCGAGTCAAATGTACTTGATGAAACAGTAGATCCTACGAATGTTATTGAAATTGGTCCAAAGAAGAAGGATGGCTTGAGGTTAGTTCACTCAGATGGTTCTGTGTTGGAATTACTGAAAGTACAACCGGTCACTAGAAATGTTATGGATGCTAAAAGCTTTGTCAATGGACTACAGGGACAGAGTGTACGATGGATTAGTGGAGTTGAATCATAAGATATATCCTGCTAATAAAGATAAGTAGCTAGCTAGGATTGTGCTATCTGCAAATATGTGCACTATAATACTATTACTCTATGAACAATTCATATCCTTCAGTAGAACATTCGGTTTTATCTAGTTTCCAACCTGTATTTGTAACACATCTTTTGAAGATAGGCCACAATTGAGCTAGCTCACGTTCTGCAGTATCTTCTGCCTCTTGTACAACTTCGTTATCATTATCTTTTTCTTTGTTGCAAGTAGTAAGTGATGATATGAGTGACCGTCTGACCAGACAAGCATGCAGATATGCTTTTGCCTTTTCTGTACTACTACTGTTTGAAAAGAATGATATTAGTATGCACCGTCTATTCTTTCTTCGTCGTTCTATCTGTCCAACAGCGAGAAGATAATTATCTTTGCTACTTTTCCTTTTCATGATATGAGTTTGTAATGAAGAAGCTGTTTGATATGATAGACGGGACAACTCATTGAAGGATAATCCCATGCGTATCGGAAACTTTGTGTTCATAGATCTCCATTCGGGAAGAAATAGCAGTGGTTCTTCTTTTGAAGCGTCGGATGGATTGCTCACTATTATCGATTCTTCATTCACTTTCCCATCATTCCTATCATCCACACATGCTAGGAACTCTTCCACAACTTTGTGCAACCTCCAGCCATTTAGCCAATCAAGTGATATTAGCTTCAATGCCTTGTAGTTTGTAACTAGATGAATAATTGTCAGAGTCAGATATAAACCAACTGCAGTTTGGATGCTTGCGTTACCAAGTAACTTGGCCACAAGAGCAGCAAGCACTAACCCAAGACCTCCCACAACAGTTCTTTGTGCACCATTTTTTGCTGCTATTTCGGATATGCCCTCTTCGCTTCCAAGAAGAGCGTTTGCCCAATACATTTGCAGTGCTCCACCGCATGCTCCCGCAGCTACTCCACACAACGCTTTACATATAGTTCCTAAGCAAAGCAATGGTAAGAACCACTTGTGATTCAAAGATGGAGCAATGATTTCTAATGTAATGCCGATATCTACCATAATATCTGCGAATAACTTCCATCTCTTGACGTTTCTTCTAAAACTAGAAGCAGCCATTGAAGTAAATAACAGAGATGCAACCATTCCACTCATATCTCTAATGACAAAGTTTAACGTTGCAGATAATGCTGTGGCTCCAGTTCGTCCGACTCCAACTCCCTCTAGGATACGTTGTGTAGCTAATACTGACCGAAGTGATGTTGATAAGTCTTGTATATTGTCATATAATATGTATTTGATATATCCAGAACTTCTCAGTTTGTCCATCTGATAGTTATTACTGTTGTTGTTATCATCGTTTCCTCTAACATTACTACTAGGAAGTGCAGGCAGGAAAGTTGATCTTAGTGCTGATTGTACTCGATGTAATGCTTTAGATGGATGAAATATATGCTGCCGACTGTCATGTGTGCCATCAACATCATCTGTATCTTTCCCATCATTAATCAAATTATATGATTTATATTGACCATCACTCTTTCGAGATATGATTTTACTAGGAGTAGAAGTAGATGTCACCGCTACCGCTAATGCATGACATGGCTGTGTACCCAAAATCAGAAGAGTTATTATTATATTACCATATCTTTGCAACATGATATAATAGGTATGTGTATAACAATCAATACTACTGCACCCAATCAATTTACTCTGGCATCATTAGCGCCCTTAGATTTATAGATATCTCAGCTCTCCTATCGGCTCGGCTGACCAACTTTACGCTATTACCCACTGCAATCATTCGGCATCACGGCGCATAAAACATGAAGTGGATATGGTGGTTAATTTTCTGATTCCCGTCATGAAGTGTTGGGCAAGAAGAAGTATCGTAGGTTGTATTGTTGGTACTATCAACAAAGAACATATTGTGCGCGCTTGTTTAGTATATCATTGTAAACATCAGTTCTAATATATTATATACCACCGATACGAATACCTTCATATTATTATATTATATATTAAAAGAAGTCAACAAACTTCTTCCAACAAAAAATTAGCTCTCGATATCAATAACATGGATAACAATACTCCTTCCTCAAGTAAACGCAGGAAGACATCCTCTCCTGATAATGATTATAGTGCATTATGTCTTGCTAATATGCCCCATGATCATTTGACTGCCATTGCAGACTATTTACCAAAGTCTAGTAGAGCTCTTTTTGCGGTGGCACTAACTGCACCAAGTAAATCGTTTCGTATGTCAAATTGGAAGGGTAAACTGAGTGAGGCGAGTAAAGCTATTATCATGTCAACCCCTAGTACTACTACATGTCCATCTACTGGGGATATCCAATCTTACGAGAAGGCACGCCTGAAAAGTTACTATTCATCATCTGACTGGGAGAAGCTTGATTTTATTGACATAAAGATTGACAAGTTTGAAAAGAAATTAACAGATGATGATATTGGCGCGGTATTGGTATGTATTGATGCCAAGAATAAGCTGAAATCATTACGTTTAGATTGTATTGATATTGTCGGTCATGCATTGGAACCTCTACGAGAGGCAACAACGCTAGAAGAGATTGCTTTCAAGATGGATACAAAACAATTATCTAAGTCGGCAGTTCTTCCTATTATAGAAAGCATTATTGATACCGAGGGAAGCTCTTTGTTTAAGAAATGGTATGTGTACGATAAAAGTGAAAATACCAATGGTGATCCTCCATTAGTTCTACCAACTGAGTGGAAGGAAGGCAAAGCTAGATACGAACAACCACTCAATGGCTTCTTATCAAAGATCAAACAAATTGCTTACCAGGGAAATCAAATGTAGAGCAGAGGGGCATTCTAAACGCCAAAAGAATGGTGGTACAAATACTGGGCATATGTCTTGCCTCACTTGTTTCTCAGTTTATTGCAGTGATTGCAATGGAAATGAGACTTATTCTGTCCTAAAGTGTGACAAATGCAATCTGACTTTGTGTACTTGGTGTGAACAGGATTTCGCTACATGTCGTGAATGCAATTCTACATTTTGTTCAGTTTGTGCAGAAGAGGATGATGTTGATGCTGCTAAACAATGCGGAGATTGCTGGTTAAACCATGATCCAATTTGCTTTGGATGTGTAACACCTGCCAATGAAGAGTGTAAGACATGTCTTGGTATGTTTTTCTCTGACCTGTCAAGGAGAAACGAGGAACTAGGGAATGAAATCGGTGGGTTGTGTGATGAGAACGAGGAACTGCGTGAAGAGAATAAGACACAAAAGGCAGAGAACGACGACCTGCGCAAGGAGAATGAGGAGTTACGAAAGCAACTATCGGCAGGGCTTGGTATTCTGGGGTAAGCAGTATGGGGATCGATTCGGTCAGTGTTGAACACTAATTGAAGGCATGGACAAATATATCTGCTATGGATCCACTGTATTGTAGTAGAAACAGACATACTATTACATTGTACAACTCTATTCTATAAGTTTAGATGCTATAATCTATGTGTACCACCTCTCCAAACATCTTAGAATGGAAGCTTGAACTCGAATCCAGCAGACTTGGCTGGTGTCATCTCTTCTAATGCATCCTTGGCGGCATCGATATGAGAAGCAGCATCTCCAAGGTTATCATATACACTAGTGCATACGCCGTCCTTGTCGAGTACATATGTTACTCGTCCTACAAAGAGAAGTGATTGTAACTTCTGTTAATAGGCATTCAACCATATGCACAACTCGACATAACTTCTACTTACCTGGTAAGAAACCGAATGCTGCCTTGGGAACTTTGAATTCATTTCTGACAGCATCTCCCTCATCGGCTAAGATTGAGAAGTCAAGTCCAAGCTATACATTGATCAGAGAGAAGAAGACAAGTCAGTATTGTGATTTGCAATCACATATAACACATTGTCAACTTACCTCACTAGCAAACTTTTGCTTTGATTCAGCACCCTGTCCACTAATACCAACAACATCGGCCTTGTATTGCTTACGGATATCCTGAATATCAGATTGGAACGCCTTGGCTTGTGTCGTACATCCTGGTGTTGAATCGGCAGGATAAAAGTATACAACCAAAGGTTTCTTATTCTTTGATCGAGTAAAAGTCTTTCCATTCTGATCAACTAGATTGAAGTCCGGAGCAGTCTCGCCTTTGATTGTTGATTGTTTGGTATTAAGATACGAACAAGATATGAGCATAAGATATGAACATAAGATATGAGCATAAGATATTATGAACAAAAAAATTGCAATTGTATCTTCGTTATCACCCAATACTACATCACAGTGCATAACAAATACTCACCGACAGCAAGGTTAAGAGCAGACTGTCTAGTAGTAGAAACAGTAGTGGAGGGAGAAAAGGCCGAAGCAGTAGCAAGGGCTAAAAAAGCACAAGAAGTCTTCATGATATAATTTGTTGTTTATGACCTGATGAAATATTATGAAACTATGATATTGTTGTTTGTTGACAGTGAATGCCGACCGAGCTAAAGTTGTGCGTCAGCACACCATCCATCATACCACAGCCGTCATCCATCAACAATATCTTGCTGCCGATCTTCTTTGCGTCAGTCTTCGTCATTTTCATTTTTTGTTTTATTGATCGTACGTATAGCGTCGGTGTACTACCTAAAGAGATTACAAAGTACCAACATACAAAGGGCATTTGTCCAGTGCGAGATTCAATGCCCTTTATGACATCGCCCATTTTTCTTCGATCAAAATTTGAGTGCACAATATTCTCCAAACAACACAACACATCAACTATTAACACCCTCACGCACGTCTCGCGGAGTAGAGTAAATATAACCAAGATTGACCAGATTACTCAATAAATATACCACATAATTTCAGTTCTTCTCTTAGCGCCAACGCCGTCGATACATACAAATAAACAAAGCCCCCAACATGATGACATTTGCAAGTTTTCTTTTAACCATCAGCATGTTGATGGCAAGTAGTAATACAATATCAGCTTTTGTCCCTTCTCCGAATTGCAATATACGGCATACCTCTCGTATACACTACAGAGATGATACAGGAGGAGATGGAGTCGAACAACCAATAATTGCAAAGAAGAAACAGAAACCTGTATCATCCAGTTGGAAGACGATTGTGGAACGATCGGAAGCAGCCTCACCTTCGCCCAAACTTTCACCAATAGAACAGCCGCAGCAGGACACTACCACATCGGCAGCACCATCCAATTTCCAAAGTAGAATGAAGAATTTAGTAATACAACGCCGGAAGAAGAAGAATTCAATATCCTCATATCGTCCATCAAACATACAAAATGTTATATCATTAGATGATTTTTCAAATGTTATTGAGAAGGGTAGGAGTGAGAATAAAGTTGTAGTTGTACGGTTCATTGCCAGTTGGTGTAAGACATGTAAATTCCTCCGTCCGCATTTCGACAAGGCAGCAAGTTCCAACCCTAGTGTAATCTTCGTGGAGGTACCAGTATTGGAGAATAACAGTAACTTACATCAGGGATTGGGTGTTGAGAGTGTACCGTTTGGTCATATATATCATCCCACGAAAGGATTAGTCGAGGAGACTACATTATCACGGAAGACATTTGGTTCTTTTGTTGACTTGATTAAGTTACATTGCTCATCTTTATTGAAACCGTAGGGAAGATGTGATGTGAATAAGAGGCCTTCGGTTTTAGTACTGGGATTTGCATAGATATGATGGGTACATACAAAATATAGAAATAGATAGATAAAATAATAGAATTGATCGTTTGATAGAAAACAACTATTGATGTATACCTCTTTAGTTAAATTATTTTCCCAGTACCACCCCGGCTTTTGGCGTTCTACCGCTGTTTTTGTTCTCTGCACACTCCTCATCTCATCTTGTGAGTCTTGGTATGCTCGTAATGTACTCATATATTCATCTTTTGTCACGTGTCCAGCTTTTTATGCTTCTCCAACTTGCTCTAATGCATCAACATATCCATCCCTTGCTGCAATCATGTAGTTCTTTGTTGCTCGATCCATGTTACCTTTATCTTTCTCTATATCACCAAGCATGCACCGTGCATATTCATGCCCTCCCATGGCTGCAAGCTTCCAATGACGAATAGCTTTGTCATTATCTTCTTCAACACCTTGACCCTTATTATAATATTTATGAGCAAGTGAATTATGCGCCTTGATATTCCCAAGTTCTGCTGCCTTCATCAAAAGTTCCACTGCCTTCTTAATATCTTTCGGGAAAGTCGTACTCCCGTCCTCATAAACACCCCCTAGCCAATTGAATGCTGGTGAATCATTTAACTTCATACGGTGTTGAAGTCGTCTCATCAGCTCTTCCTTCGAAAGAGGGTTTGGTTTTCTACACATGGCACACCATGGTTTCATATTTCCCTTCTTCACTTCCTCTTCTGCTGCATCGATACATCCTTCACATAATGTTTTTCCGCAGCACGGCTGATACATTGTATATACCTGACACAATCCAGAAGCAAAAGGAATTTGCAGCATACAAATTGGACATCTTCTTTTGGTGGAGGCTTTGCAAATAATTCTTCATCAGATATCTCAATCTGACTAAACTTTTCAGATATAGCATCAACTTCAGCACGTATAGCAGCGTTCTTATTACGTTTTTCAGCGGCATACTGTCTACATTCCTTCTTGTGTTTTGATCGATGTGCATTCCTACATTTTGCATTGCAATAACTAACTTGTTCACAT
>Ga0214477_101511_pt1 | contig 10791 bp, 8 predicted proteins | sample M1_20Mar14CPVII9_FD_165058 | JGI IMG/M metagenome (GOLD analysis project Ga0214477, IMG submission 165058) | Marine eukaryotic communities from Monterey Bay, California, United States - M1_20Mar14CPVII9sort6BwellC16 | ecosystem: Environmental > Aquatic > Marine > Unclassified | place: USA...
CATACTGCGGTAGGCTGGGATACACTTGATTGTATACGTTTGTGTTTCTTCTAATGCTGATTGATGTTCAGCTTGCACATTATCAATAGGCAGCGCCATACTATCACCGGTTGTATTGTTATTAGCGGCTGCATTATTATTGTTGTTGTTTCGTATGTTTAGACGAGCCATTAGGGATCCATTGCCAGCATATGTGTTGGCCATTATTATTGTAGATGTTGCAAAATTAGTTGATGTTTGTTCGAGAGTGCACGCTGCGAGCTCAAATTTATATCTTATGAGCTATAACTTTCGGTGATTGTAGATATATATGTAGTTGTAATGTTGTGCTATCCAGACTTGATATTAGTTAAGTATGTTGTTGCCTAGAGTGAAGAATAGCGGCGGTCATCATGATTGCTTTACTTTAAATTTTGAATGAGAGGATACCGGAAAGTTCTCCTTAATTTTGAGCTCATAACCTACTGGAATGTAAGTTTTTTGACTTACGATTGGGTGTAACTATTTTGATGGATTAAATGGATATCCACAAGATTATAACAAGGCATTAGAGCTATATCATCAGGCAGGCGAACTTGGTCTATCTAAGGCATATGGTAGTATTGGTTATGCTTATAGTAATGGCAGCAGAGGGGTAGAAGTTGATCTAAAGAAGGCTAATTATTGTTACAAGTTATCAGCTATGATGGGGAATGAAATAGCCAGGTACAATCTCGGTATCCAAGAGAAGAAGGAAGGCAATTATGATCGAGCAATGAAACATTATTATTGCTATAAGAGGCAGATATTCCAAATCTTTGAAGAGAATTCAAGCATTATACTCAAAAGGACATGCAACAAAAGAAGATTATACCAAGGCATTACGATTATATCAAGAATACTTGGGTGAGATTAAGAGCCGTCAGAGGGATGAGGCCGCTGCATTTGACAGTGAAAAGTATCAGTATTACTAGTTTCGGATTAGTCATGGGGCTGAGATGTATCCTTTGAAAACTCCGTTTGTACGCAACATTAGAATCGAGTAAAGAGGCAAGCATATCAGGATCAATATCAAATAATGGGTAGTAATAGTAATGGTTATCGCTATTAGTTACCGTTGGTTACAGTTACACTTTACATTTCCTCTTCCGATACAGCCTCTTCAGTCTTCAGTTCAAAAAAAACATTACTCCTCCACCTCAGCTTGAGGTACTTCGGTTGGTTCGGATACAAACGATACACTTCCAACAGGACCTTGTTCCTGGAAGAATCTTTCCACGGTGGCCTTGCCTTCTTCGACTTCATCACGATCAGTCTCAGTAACATCTACTGTATCAAGCATAGAAGAAGCTCGATGCTTATTGATAGCTTGTTGTTGGATAGCATGAAGACTAGCCTTACGACTCGCCTCAATGCTTGCCTTCCGAGTATCTTTCAAGCTCTTCCTACTCTCTTCTAGCAATATCAATTCTTCGGGTGATCGATCAAATACCTCATACATCTGCGGTAAGATTAGACTTGAAATGAAGAGGAAACCAACAAATGCAACACATAGGATGCCGACTATCTGGTATGGAGTAAAAGGATAACCAGCGTATCTTCCAAATGTCTTCCCAACAATATCACCATCAGCATTATAATAGTTCTCATCGGCACCCAAAGCAAACAATATAATACTGATTGGACAAATGAAGTGTTTGATAAGGAAAGCCCAAAGCTTGTGAGGCATGTATCCAACAACATCACTAAGATCTCTTGACAAATCAAGAATGTTCTTCATCGTCAAATCATAAAACATCATTCCCCAAGTCCCGACGAAGGGGTCATCTTTCTTCTTCTTATGCATCAGAAATACGACATATAACATGCCACTACCATAGCAAGCAATCAATGCAACGAAGCCAGCCCAAACAGCATTATCACTACTAGCTCCAAACCATACACAACAGGCCACAATGACAGAACCAAATGTAGTGATCATGTACGAGAAGACAATCTTAGCACCCAAGCTATCAATCTGCTCTTCAATTCCGTATATCCAACCGGCTGCATAGCACTCGAAGCCACCCACTAACAGCATTACAAAGTTAATATAGTAGTCGATGGTATCCAGCCATATTAATCCAGCATCTGTGGCATACATCAGACTGAACAAGAAGGCAACTACCGAGATAAACAAGGTTAATATCTTCCGATTCACATGTTTAAACCTTTCGGCATCTTGAAAGGCAGTTAGAAAGGCCTCGACGAAGCTAAAGGCGGAATCAATACCCAATAAGAAGAGCATGATGAAGAACAATCGTACCCAATGTTCACCGCCCGGTAGAGTCCCCAAGGCCACTGGCCAACTTCCAAACACTAATCCAAAGGACTTATACTCTAGATCAGCAATACTATCAAGTCCATCCAGATCTGCTTGGTACCCAAGTGTCGCGAAAACTGCAAAGCCAGCTATGAAACTAAATAGACAGTTTGATATTGAAATGACACAGCTGTTGAGGAAGGCCGGTTCATCTCTCTTACAATGTGAACCATATGCCGTCATGATTCCGAAAGTAATGCCAAGAGAGAAGAAGATTTGAGTTACAGCCTTTTGCCAGACGACGCCATCGGCTAAAACATCCCAATTGGCATCTTTAATGTATTCATCGATACCCGCTTGTGCTCCAGGAAGAGATACAGCTCGTCCAAGGAAAACAAGGAGTAGAATGACAGGAAGGCCCATTGTAAAGTATGTGATTCGACCTGTAGCCTTTAAACCAAACGCAACGCAGAGGTAGATGACAACCCAAGAAAGGAGAGAGTATCCTGCATTCTTCCATACCATCCTCGTGGCAAGCATATCATCTCCCAACGTCTCCATTCCGATGATATTATTGTAAAAGAAGTTCTTGGACTTCGGTACCTGTGACTTCATCCTGTGCCCAAAAGTTGTCAGAACTAAAGGACATGAAGAAGGCATTGCATACCCAGGCAAGTAGCATTGAATAGTATGTCACGAGCATGTATCCACAAGCAATACTTGACAAACCTACACCTCGAAGTCTACGATGGATACCACCAAACACACCGACGTCTATGGAAGAGTACAGGGAGAGACATATCAGATATGTTGGTGACACATCATGTGATCACATATCATGTTTTCATATAGAGGATACACTACACTCACCTCCAGTTTCATAATATTGACCTAATGCAATCTCCAAAACAAGGATGGGAATACCAATAAAGAATAATGCCAAACAATATGGAATAAAAAAGGCACCACCACCATACTCGTACACTAGTGAGGGGAAGCGCCAGATATTACCAAATCCAACAGCTGACCCTATCGCTGCAAAGTAGAATGCTGTACGGCTTGACCAACGTTCACGATCTTTCGTTTGAGCAATTTCTCTATCGAGTGATTGGGTTATCCCGATCTTGTTTGATGCTATGGTCATGATGATGATGATGATGACAACTCGGTGTTAGTGTTAATGAGTTGTTGCAATCACTTGTTGTTGCAATTACTTCTTGGCTGCTGTATGTGTTGTATGTTTGGTTTGATACTACTGTGTCAATGCAACCTTCCGGACTCGATACTGATGTTATTCTATAATGATATGATATCTTTGCACGACGACACCTCTCGACTCGATTATGTATATGTTGCTCACTTCTAGTTTTATTATGATAGCTGCTCTGTTTATGATGGCAGGAGACACAATGTACAATCGTGTGTATCGTATCTAGAGTGGCCCAAGACACTAATTTGTCCATGCAGTTTTGGGCATCTGTGCAAACTTACAGAAGATATGGGGGGAAATGAAGATACCGTGATATCATCGATCACGTGATGCAAAAAAGTGTAGATTGTAGATTGAAATTTGAAATATCTACTTCAAGTTGTTGATGATGTTGTTGTTAAGTTGAGGGCTGCTTAAATATTCTCTGTATCATCATCTTCAGTAGTTTGTTGCCTATATAAAGAGTATGTTAAATAGAATCGTCAGTATAAGGCGGCCGACTAATAATCTTTGGCATCAATCTATCAACTTTTTTGTGGTTATAATAATGTTGATGTTTAGTAGACCAAGTTTAGCATTTGTACGTCATCATCCATCACTCTGCAGTAGTATGAGATTGTATAGAAGTACATTGTCAAAGAGAAAAAGTCAATATCCCTTTGCAACCACCAGTAGAATGATACACACTGCTAAGCCATCGTATTGCAACAACAACAAATTACATGCTCTAAACTCAAAAATTATTACCCATCAAAATGAAGACTACCAACTATCATTAACAATACCAACACCATCCGATATGGAAGATATAGGTGCATTACTATCAGTAAATTCCAACAAAGGTGATGTTATACTATTAGATGGTGATTTAGGTGCCGGAAAAACATGCTTTTCTAGGGGCTTTATCCGAGCAAAGACGGGATGTGGCGATGAACGTATTACCAGTCCTACGTATTTGTTGAGTAATATGTATTCTATTGCAAGTAATGATATTAATAATAATGCAGAAGAGGATATGAAGATATATCATATGGATTTATACAGATTGTCCGGCACTAATGAAGATGAGTTACAACCATTAAACTTGCCACAAGTTTTTAGTAATGATATATCATTAATTGAATGGCCATCACGATTACATACTAAGCCAGAGGTTCGATTGGATGTTACCTTGACTATTGACTCTTCAATAGTAGTAAAAGAGGACGAAGGTAGTGACGAGGATGAAGAGGAAGAGGTGGAGGATGGTAGTGAATCAGCAAGTAGAATTATGAAACTAGTACCCCATGGTGAAACTTGGGTGGAACGGTTAAAGTTCTTGGAAGATGAGGGGTACCTTGATGATTTGATAATGTAAAGCTGGTTGTAATGTCTGGCTAAGGCGTCAGGGGTTGATTTGGAAGTACCACAAGAACTAGCAGATTAATCAGCACAAAGCGGTATCAATCAAAATTACAAGTTTATACAAGTTAAAAACATTAGCCAATACACCGCCGCCACCATTATCATCATCAAACAACAAACACATACATGCCAAATGAGAGATATAAGCTCTCATCAAGCTTTCAAATTACAATTTACCACCAATCATCGTAGTAGTAATCGTCTTGGCTACCAACCCAATAATCATCATCTTGGTTATTCCAATAGTGATCGTCGGTCGTTGGACTGAACGTCGGCCACGCTGTGTCGCCTCCACTGGGTGGTGTAGGAGTGGGTGGAGTAGGAGTGGGTGGCGAGGGACTTGGGGGTGAAGGAGATGATTGGGGAGTGCCGCCATTGCCGCTGCCACCTGAGCTACCTCCTCCTAATGAAGATCCATTGTAACTGGCATTTGTACAATCAAATCCTGCTTCTGCTGCATACTGACTACCCTTGCAAGCAGTGTATTCAATCCACGAGTAAGCTTTTGATACTCGGGCGTAGACACCTGGGAAATTTGGATCTGCGCACTGTGGATATGATAATATGGGACAGCGTGAATACCAAGATGTGAGACATGACTTATGCACAAGATGTGGTCATGATATCAGCAACAACACACGTCACTTACACCGATTCCCCAACTCACAACACCAATTTGTACTCCGTTGTTGGTGATGAGAGGTCCGCCAGAATCTCCTTGGCAGCTATCTTCATTACGATCACTGGCACATAACATGTTCTCAGTGATATCGCCTTGGTATGTATCTCCACCATCAGACGATTGTGAACATTCTTGATTGGACATTACATTAACACCAACCTCCATTAGTACGTCAGATAAGCTTCCATTTTCTCTAGTGACGCCCCATCCCATTGCGATGGCATTTGATCCATCGGCGGGGAGTGAATCTTGTGGATTAAGACGGACAGTATTAACATCTGAATTAAGTGTGACAGGTCCATTCAGAAATACCAACATGAAGTCATTATCGGTCATCCTATCATTATAGTTTGGATGGGGTTCTTCCCGTTGCATTTGTTTGATCTGACCAGAATTAGTAGTCCAATCATGACGACCTACTGCAACTCTATATGAACCACCTTGGCAATGGGCTGCAGTTAATACCACGTCACGAGCAATCAACGAGCCACCGCAGAAATGTTCACCATCGTCAAGAGATGCTGCAAATGCATACTCTCCAGGAGTAGCCTCAACACCGTTGATGATACGAGATTCTCTTCCATCATCTCTCGATGCAGTCTCTTCTATGGATTGAGTTGGTTCGGTAGTAGTAGTTGTAGTGACCTCTGCTCGAAGTGATCTAGCAGATACGAGATGCTGCTGCTGGGAAAGGATGGAGAATGTAGCGGATAGTAGAAGTTGGACTTTCATATTGGAGTATGGGTGTAGTGGAGTAATGGTATAGATGAGTTAATGATCGGCGTTTTATGGCCAATTTTGTGATGGACTTATGATGCAAATGTGGGATAGAAGGACGTGGTATCAGTGGAGTCGACCAGTATACCAATAGAAGATCAATCTAGATTGGATATTTTATGGATAGAGTACACAAAAGACTTGGAGGAGTCGGACCATTGGCTCTTGCTTGTTGACAAACACACATTTTGGGTATAAGCTACAGAGGACCTTAGTACTTCAATCTGACTTTCGGGGAGAATCAAGCCAACAGAGACACTAGAAGAAAGAACTAACTGTGTTTACTGTCCTTTTTATACGATCCATATGTCCCTGTGTTACGATTGGGAGGTCAAGTCAGTGCATCGGCCAACCGTTGAAAGTTGTTAGTTTTTAGGTGGTCTTGCATGTCCGTTGACTCGCTAAAATCAAAAGGATACTCTGGTATCCTTGATCAACACATCGTGCGTGTACGATGGCGAGACTACATAAGACACTCTCGAAGAGATTACGATTACACTTTGGATAGATGGTCTTGGTCAAGATTGTGTCAGGAATCAATTGGTCTCATAAAAATCATATCAGAAACCACATACAACAAATTAGACACACACACAAAACAGACAAATACAAAACAGAGATGTCAATGTCAAGCTCACGAGATTTAAACAACCCACTAATCAATAATGGTAGTGAAGAACCCGAACATAATCGAACTATCTTTCAAGAACTCGTCATCGACCGAATCATTCAACATCAAATGATAATATCATTCATACCCTTCATTCTAATTACATCAATACGAAATGAGATCGTAGCTCTTTGGACAGCATTTGGAGTTTCTTTGTTCAACATTATTGTAGTATTCTACGCATCGACCTACAGATCAGACATTGAAAAGCTCTACTGGCTGGATGCTAGCTTCTTCCTGACCTGTCTAGTACTTGCAATTACTTCAATCTTCGTCTATATCCCAACAACTTGGCTTAACGCCTTGACTACTTCGACCATGGTTGCTATGACTCTTGTATCCATGATGGCCGGGAGGCCGTGGATCATGCAATTTGCTAAGCATAAGGCACCAAAAGAAGTAGTCGAGTCGAAGGACTTTAAAGTCGGCATGTACATCATGACTAGTTATTGGCTACTTATATTTGCTATCATGTGTGCTTGTGGATGGAGTGCCCTGATATTCGTTGAGTCAAATGTGAAAGGCCAAGCTATTGTTTTATCAAACAAGATTGCATACAACTGGCTTAATAGTTATGCTCAGTATGTTGTCCTCGGAGTTGGTGTCGTTTTCATGAAGGCCGTACTCATACCGTATTTCAAGAATCGTGGCAAGGGAGAAAGCAAGGCTTTGTCGAGTGATAGTTATTATGGTGAGAATGTGACCATTTATGATAGTCTATGATTACCTGTCTTGTCTGTTGAATGTATGGTACATAAGTAAGATAAATCAACTCCAGTTAATGCATACCTTAAAGTATTCGTTCATGTTATGTAGTTTGTGGTGAGATATCTTCTTTAAGTATTTGAAGAATATCTTTCCTTTGTCACAACTCCCTTGCCTCCAACTCTCTACATCTCTGACAAATTCGTCCTTCTCCTAACATATAGACTACATACAAACATATACTTAACGATACAGAAAGAAGAAATAAAACTATTCTATATCATCATACCATTCACCTCGTCCCTCGGATCTATCCTTTTCATACTTTTTGTACTCCTCTTGTTGTTTCTTGAAATCAGCTTCTCTCTTCTTCTTTTGTTTCATACCATTTTTGCATACATAACAGTCCTAGTACAAAGTATAATATACCAACACTAATCATTGTCCAAGTTGTTATATCCATGAATAAGCTTGCGAAAAGTGTACCATATGTCGGCCCTAAGACACTATTTGTCGTCCCTGCGGCAATATCAGCAACCTTAATAGCCAAATTCTGTTCAATACCAATCAAACCAATGAATGAATATAAGAATCCCCTCAATATCCAATTACTATGTGCAAATTTACTTAATAAATCACGTAATATTGGTATATTCGATTCAGTCAAAATAAAGAATAAACAAAATATAGCCAAATAGGATCGTACGGCAATTTGTAACCATGTACTTTCCGATTTTAATATGTATAATGGTACTAATTGCATTAGTAACATCATTGAACTTGCTAATATTGCTAAATATCGTACACTATCGAATAGTAAATGACATATAGATTTTTGTGGTCCATCTGGTTTCTTCTTCTTTGTAGATTTGCTATTGTTGTTATTGGCATTCTTCTTCTTTCGTCTACGAGTTGAAGATGATTTACCAGATTTACCTGATTTGATAGATTGTGTTGTTGATGATCCCGATAGTGAATTGTTGGATGAAGAATTTCGTTTTGTATTGTTGTTGATATCATTAGTACTACTTTGTGGATCATTTGATGGTGGCGGTGGTGGAGGTGCTGCGGCAGGAGGCGGAGCCATCGTACCCAGATGACTACTATCACCCATAATCGGTACAGCTGCCGACTCTTCTTCATCTGGAACGCTATCATACCCTTCTTTATTTAAAGCCTGTGCTTCTTCATCTTCAAGAAGAGGCGTCGATTCCATTATTGGTTCACCTTCTTGTGCCTTTGCCTTTGAAGTGCCGAATTGTTTGATTGCATTCAACATTTCTATCTTTGCAATAGGAAACAGCAATCTTTAGGTGTTGACACTGCTGCTATAGATGCCTCTTGTGTTGTGGCTTTATACTTAGTAACTACTCTCAAAACAAACCTCATGTAACATCCATTTAAGCTAATTCTACTCTCATAAAGTCACCTCGACCCTCAGACGACTTTGACCAAAACATATCTAGGTATTTCCCCTGAGATTGAAAGATACCTTCTTACGTCTCAAAAGAAAGATATAAGAAGAGAAGCTTGAAAGGAGGGCCATTCATTGCCTCTTGTTTTTTATCTTGTGTAAGATGTCACAGTCACAGCTAAAAGCAAAAAAAATGCACAGAGACAAACACAGACTACAACTACAATCAACAACCAACAATGGCGGAGTCGGCTCCCATTTATCTCTTGTTTCACGATAAAGGCAAGATGGTTGATGATGTATGAGGAGCTCGCATAATCCCGAGCAGCGCCCCAAGCCACAATCAATACATCAAGACAAAGCCGCATACAAAAAGCTACCACATCATCAGTCATCACCTCTCAAGCAGTTTTTTACACTTCTCGACTCTCGACGCCACGATTCTCATTGGCCTATTACCATTGCAAACAACATTGCAACAATAAAACATAGTATGATATATCAGTCACCAGTTATAATGCAATATCCACAACATTATCAATATCAAGAGCATCCGGTCGCTACTACCGCCGACGATATGCATATCATCACCGCCGCCGCTGCATTGCTATCGTCCATTCAGACGCAGCAGCCACCCATCAAGAAGAGAGAGGTTACCTTCAAACCAACAATAATAGTTCAACCGGTTTGCAACCTCTCTAAAGATATAGAACAAAAGTCTAGGCTCTACTACACAAAGGAAGAGTTCGAACAAGAAAAGATAAGCATAAGACGAATTGCAAAAGATGCAATGGTAGCACCGTCATCATCTCATTGTTTATCCGACCCTACCCTTCGAGGTATGGAGATGTATCTTTGTCGTCCTAGAGTACAGAATAAGCATCTAGCTAGAAAGGCGTTCCTTCAATATCAACGTAACATTAATGCCAATACATCCATGTCAAGTGAAGAGAAACAACTACGAATAGCCGCGGCATCATCCAAACTTAGTCAATGGTCAAGATTGGTTGCAATAGAAACAGCACGTCAAGATTCATATGAAGCATACGGTAAAGATTACTTGATACCTATTGATAACAATAGTGTAGAGATACCTCCGTTTCCCTCTCTTCTATCTACGGATTCTAAAAGAAGAAGAGGATCGAGAAGGGTAACGATTGACGAAGATGATGAGATTTCAGCAGCTGACAGCCAGGCTTCTACAAAGAGGAGGAGGCTTTGAATATAGTGTAAACATAATGTAAACAAAAACATGAATATGTAGATTTGGATACCCTTCATAGTTTATGTAGGATACATATGCAGTAGACTATGATACACTTAACCAATCATGACAGAGAATAGTCCGTCCAGACATATGATATGCTCATCAAAGTAGTTTAGTAGGCACATGATGTGAACAACAAAACTTTGACTATAGTTTATCCTTTTAATAATATCTAGACACCCCAAGAACAAGATAAATACCAACTAACTGACACTCTACTTCGAATGATTCCTCTCCCAACGATCATATGCCAACTTTGTCTCCCGAGGAGTACCGATAAAGGCATAATCTCCTACGCTCATTAGAGTTTTCGGTAATTCCAAAATCAACACACTGGAGCAACGCTGGAATGCGCGTTCGCCGATACTTTCCAATCCGTAG
>Ga0214477_101513_pt1 | contig 10782 bp, 7 predicted proteins | sample M1_20Mar14CPVII9_FD_165058 | JGI IMG/M metagenome (GOLD analysis project Ga0214477, IMG submission 165058) | Marine eukaryotic communities from Monterey Bay, California, United States - M1_20Mar14CPVII9sort6BwellC16 | ecosystem: Environmental > Aquatic > Marine > Unclassified | place: USA...
CCTACAAGAAGTGGAAGCCCAAGGATAGAAGTAAGCAGTTCGATCGTGATGTGAACAACGGAGAAGACGGATATAATGATGACGAGACAGAAGTTCTCAACCCAGAGTTTGAACAACATCAAAGACACTCCAGTGGGATGAGTGTTTCACAGAGTATGGTATCTCGTGGTACTGCTTTTGCATAGTGTGTGTTACTTTTATCAGAATCAAATGTAAATTAGAAAGTATTATAAGCTTAGGGAGTGCCCACCGTACCACTATAGCGTCTTATTATTCGTATCTACACCTCAGGTGTCTTAAGCTGATGCTGTTTATCCCTTAGAGATTCTTTCAAGGTTGCCGCTTCACTGTCCAATATCTGGCATCTTCTTTCTTCCTCTACTAGTCTCTGTGCCAACTTTTGTTGCTTGATTTGCTTCTCTTTTAACAACTCCTTGTAACGAATCAGTTTTGCTTGAAACTCCAAGTCTCGCCGCTTTAAGTCTGCCTCTCTCTGTTCTAATATCTTACATTTCTTGTCATACTCTGCCTTCTCTGCAATGTATCTTTCCTGTTTGGATATGATATAGATTTATTTTATATGAAAGTATATGTGAGTTTGGTAGCGGAGGAGGCAAGAAATTCGAGTAAAAAAGACGAAAAAGACAAACATCTTACCTTTATATCAAACAATTGCCTCCGCTTATTAAGAATCCTAGTACCATCATCGGCATGCTCGAGGAACTTAGGGCTACTAGCAGTCGTCATGATATGATATGATATGATATGTCTGTGTATAGGTAACGGCGGGAGTTGAGTTCGAAGTTGTCTATCTAATAAAAACTTTTTCGTTGTTCCTCTCTTCTCTCTGCTCGATGTCTTAGATAATTTTGATGTTCAACTTGTCGTTTCTCTTGAGCTCTTCTTTCGTCTTCTTCGAATCGATTGCGAATTCCCGAATATTGTCTCTAACAGCTCTTAAATACGTCGTCACTTTATACTCGAATCAGTAGGCTGAATAAGTGAACCGAAAGGTGTTGCTGCAGAGTAATCTGACCTAGAGAAAAGTAGAAGAAACGACAGAAGATTCTCGCTTCCCAATCAACAAAAATAAACTTATCCTTCATTTCCGATTCAGTCTCAATAAAAATTCTTTCACTCCACGGGCATAGGAAATCACCACCGCAGAGCTCACCACCGCGGAGATCTCACCCTTCTATACTCGGCACGAGCAAAGAAGGTACGAGTAGCTTCTCCCTGGACAAGTAGACGATCAATACAAGGATACCTCGAGAGGTATCCTTAAAGTTCGAACCACTATTAAGTATGTACTCTCAAACATATATAGTCAAGTCTTCTGAAACAGAGAGTAATGTGAAAAGTGGAGGTACATCGCGACATGCCTTCTTTCAGGTTGGGAACCATTGTTATTCAGGAGAAATACAGTTATCTTTACAACATGCATTTGGAGGTGTAACACTCAAAGACGTCCCTACATTGATACCACTAATTACCAAACAGCAATCTGCCTTGACATATCTTTGTGATTCTTCCAAAGTTCCAGTATCAAACCAGTTTTATCTTTCACTAAATGAAATGGAATGGGCCAGAAACTTTGTCGTATCGGAGCTTACCTCCGACTCAATCTCTAAATCTATGGCCAAGTTAGCGACGAAACATTCGTGGATTGATGATGATAAAAGTAGTACATACTTTGAGTTAATTGGTGATGCATCTTCTGGATTTGCCGATATACTCTTCATTGCTAGTAGAACTCATGCCCAAGGATTGTGCTTCATAACAATCTACTTTGAAGGCACTATATATGTAGTTCTTGAAGATTCAGAGACTCATTCGCAGCCTCTTATAAACATTAACTTTCCAGACATTTCTCGTTCGGGAGAGGGAGCTACACTTGCTCTGTACGACGATGTTAATGGAAAGGGTCATAATGGACCTTGGATGAAATTGTCAATATGGCAGGTAATCCAAACCTCTCCTGATATTGTTGAAAACGATACAGGCCAAGATGAACAGGTTGAAGAAGATGAAGTTCAAAAGCAATGTACTGATGATGAAACACGAGAAGTTGGTATTGTTGAGCAGCCACTCACAAAAGACTTGTCATGTGAAGACTCATATGTTCAGAGCTACATTATTCTCAAGGGTGATACTGATGTAAGAAATGTCTGCTTCAGGTTTGGTAATTGGATTTATGAAGGCTCTGTAGAGTTGATTCCCAACATATCATTATCTGATATTCCATTCGTGATACCATCGCTAAGAGTCCAGCAGAGTAAGCTGGAATTTGTCAGCGATATAACATCACTGCCCTCTTCCAATCCATTTGCATTAGCAATAGAACATGCAACAAAGAAACAGTCATTAATGCAAAATCAAGCTATAGAATCTCTCAATGATTTGCTTAGTGCTGGACATGATTGGCTAGAGGGTGAAGCCAGTGATTCCTTTTTCGAATTTGATTCTTGCAACGATAATGCTGATAATAATCCACTCGAGAATGTTGACGTACTTGCGATCAAATCATATACCCCCAATGGTATCATATCAATCTCTTTGTACTATGCTAGCAATTGGTACCTGATTCTTGACGAGGGTAAAGACGACCTTCCTCTGTTGGATAGCAAGTTTCCTGATATATCACGCAAAGTTCAAGAGCATGATATTCAATCATACCCTTCAGGTATTGATGATTGGCCAGAGCTTAGAAACTTGTCTGTGTGCTGCAGTTCTAATAAACCTGTGACTACAACTCAGCCAATTGATGACACTGGCGCAGTTCGAAAGCATGCGAGGCTGGAGATGAAACTTGAAACAATTAACGAGGGAGGCAATAAAGATACAGCCTGGGATATCGATGGCAAGCCGGTCGGTGCTATCTCAGATGACGATGACATCTATGCTCAACTCGATAAACTCGATCAACAGTTGGAGCATGAAATAAAAGAATTGAAAGATTTAGATGTTGGATGATTGATGACAACGTCCATTATTCTTCGGTGACAACTATTGAATGCATCCATCCACGATGTGTCGAGCAGACCTTCTCCTTGCCCTTCTCTTGTTCTAACCACTCAACCCAAGAAGGACGTACAGCTCCATGTTCTCTCAGTTCTTCAGTACTCCATAATTGTACCTCAATAACTTGTCTTCTATCACTACCGTATACGATGGATGTTCTATCGAATCCTGCAGTAAAACTAACTAATTCATTCATATCTACAACTCCTGGTGCAAGTATTTCTACAGCTTCATCCCATAATGGTTTTGGTTTATCGGTTGCAATACCCACAGCCCATATCGAACCATCCTCGAGTAGCATGGATGCATGATGTGTACCACAGGCTACTCTTTCAATTCGTAAATCAGATGGTAATCCAGGAATATATCGTGGATATGTTGAATCTTGTACCTCCTTCGAACGTGGATCAAAGCTTGAATCTGAATATGCTGGATCAAGACAAACATTCTTTCCCCAAATATATGGCAGGTTTGAGTGTGTTACTGCCACTGTAAAGTTCATACCGGCAGAGATTAATCTAACTCTAGCATCATATTTTGATAGCGATGGAGCATATACATCATTGAGAGATGTACTTTTTGTTGCAAATGGATCATAAAAGTTTGACACTTGAATTGCATATTCAAATGTACGATTTTCATTCGGTGCATCACTACTTGATTGTTCATCTGAATCTTCATGTATCATTCGTCGTCCTTGTCCCAACTGCCCTCGTTCACCCTTACCCCAACAGAATACCTGCCCTTCACTATCCAATGCAACACCATGTTGTAATCCCAACGCGACACTAACAATAGGATATTGCTGTTGTTTAAATGTTCTATATATTTCTTCATCAATACCTGTACCGTTGTCTAATATGAATCGAGTACTGGCCAATCCTGACACTTGACATGGTGTCCAAATGTTTGGTGTGAATGTTCCCACGCCACATTGACCACGTTGATTTAAACCAAATGTGTATAAGTGTCCAGATTGGGATATACATGCTGTTACTCCTGCGCAGGTTGCGAGTGTATTTTGAAAGTGTGTATTGAATGGTTGTGATGTATGCTGACTAATCTTTGCACTAGTATGAGATTCAAGAGCAGTATTTGATAATTTAGTACCCTCCAAGGCAGGACTTTCATTATTAGGTAAATCAATCTCCAACAAAGTAGGAACATTACTATATCTACGACACTCCTCTTCATTGAACGTAGCCTCATTATCACCTGCAAAGTATGATGCTATCCGTTGTAGTATTGATGGTTCATATACTGCATTGGTATCGCTATCTTTTTCCTTTGGTGATTGCTGTTTCTCGTTCTCTTCATCTTCGGCGGAAGGTACAGTATGTTTAATACAAAAGTTTCTCATAAATGGAGGTAACCGTCGTAATCTCATTAATGTTTGAAAATCATGTGGTCTACCACATATTATAAGCTTGGGTGATAATGTTTCATTGGTACTATTGTTGTCTGATACTAATAATGCAGTATGACCCCAACCAACAGAAGCAGCTAGACATTTCTTATCATTAATACCTTTTAATGATATCATATTCTGACATTTATCAAATTGTTGTAGTTCATCGGCACTTAATTCTGGTGCCTCCTCGAGGAATAGATTGTTTGATCCACGTGATAATGCACCTGACCATTGTTGACCAAATCCATATACTGACATTGATCGAATATGTTGATGTAGATGTTGTTGATGTTGATACCCACTGCACAACCGGTGGCAAACTAATCGACTAGACATTTTGTTGGACAACATCGGGGCCTTTTGATATTGCAATACTACTCCTGGGGATATATTGAAGAGCCACCCACAAAGTTATTATAAGAGAGGTGTGACTTTGTTAGTAGTAGTTAGTTGTTGTTCTGTGCTGGCCCCGTGACGCTGATATATGACGGAGCTCCACCAATTGATAATGTTCTAATTGAAACCGCCGACACTTTCGCAGGTATTTACATAGAGCAAAGGTTATTCTTGTGGTACCGGTACTTGCCAAATCACTCAAACTCAAAACAGAAACATACAAACTATGAGCTACTCGTCATTGATGAATTAGATGTGATTTGGTCGGCGGATAGATGGAGGTACTCATAATCAATAGTAAAGTGGATGCATTCAACAGTAAAGGGTCGTGTGATGTTTGGGTGAAGGTGATCTAAGTGGAGGATACAAGAACATAGTGCTGTTATGATTGTGATCTTGTTGTTGTTAGTTGCAGTAAACACATGCACATCATTCAGTTATATTCCTAAACAAGTTATTAGACATATATCACTGCAAGTATCAGGTACTACTACTACTACATCAGTTTCTAGTTATTCAGAAGCAGCAAATATAAGAACTCAATATGGTCATGATGCTACGATATATTACTATCAACAACTATTGCAACATAATGAACTTGATACCAGTGCTGCGTCATTCATTGCAGCTTCAAGTAACTCAATGAGATATCTGGCAAGAATTGGTTGGGTATATTCACAACCAAATGAAGGAATAGATGAGGAATGGGAAGATGATATTACAAAGCTACACACCTTCCTTGAAGTTAGTGGATATCAGCATTCAGTTATTCGCAAACATATATTCAATTTACCAACTGGTATAGTAGATGAAGAAGATGTGGATCAATACTCTCTGGAACGGTACAAGAATGATTATCCATTTGGACCTACATATGTTAGTCCTTTAGTTGCAGGGCAAGGGTTAGACATGTCCAAATCAATTTATACATCTACATCTGAAGAGATGCTTCCGTCATTACAATGTCTTGCTACACTCTTTCTCCTATCTAGTTGTGTTCCGAAACACATTGTTACTGAATCTTTAATTGGTGGGAACGACACATTAGAATTACTGCAAAGATTGGGTTTGGTGTTTATATTTGATCATAGATCAATAAGGAAAGAAGATTGGGTAGTACCATTAGTTCATCTATTTCCACTGTCGATACCACCGCCGAGATATAGTCACAAGTATAATGATGACAGCAAACATATTGTATTGGTGACTGATTTACATCCAAATGTTCTTGGAATGACATCTATACCTTCAACTTGTAACGATGAGCATCAACTCAGTACAGAGGAAGGAACAGTCATGTATATTGGTCCTGACTCATTATCTTTAGTGCAACATTTGCATTCGAGTTTACCACAATATATCGAAGATGGTGGCCAGAACAAGAAGATATTAGATATATGCACTGGCTCAGGGGTTCAAGCATTGTCTACCCTTGCTATGCTTGATATGTATGAAGACAATACAAATGATTCTACATCGGTTGCTCTTGATATCAATGAAAGAGCGCTGAGATTCACGAGCTTCAATGCACGTTTGAATGGATTTGAGGACAGAATGACCACAATATGCGCAGACTTATTGTCAGGAGAGGCCGCTGAAGTTTTATCAAACAATGAAGAAAGTCGATATGATATCCTACTCGCTAACCCTCCATTCATTCCAACCCCGCCGGCACGATCCGATATGCCGGCATCATCCATTCGGCTTGAGAAAAAGAATAATGACAATGCCACCCCACGTTATGGTTTGTTTTCCAGTGGAGGAGCCAATGGTGAAGACTGCTTATGTGCAATAGTTCAATTGGCACCCTCTCTTCTGCAAACTGGTGGTATAGGTAAGTGGTGCACACTTGTACAATGATATGATGCACACTTGCTAACAAACAGATCCTACTGTTTGTTTCTTGTATCTAGTTGCAATTGTATCAGAGTTCATGAACCCACCACAAGTAGATGTTGGAGAAGATGAAGCGACATGTGAATTAACTTCGAAGATAAAAGACTGGTGGGGAACACATCAATCATTAGATGCCACTGGAGTTCTCTTTACAAACGAGTTTGCAATCAATTCTACAACCTACTCACAAAGACGAGCGATGAATAATGATGACGAAGATGTAGCTGTGTGGAAAGATCATCTCACCATGCACGGAATTGATTCTATTTCCCCAGGGTTATTGTTTATCAAAACTGGTGAAAGTATCTCAAGTCCAAAACAGTTGACATTAGAGCACAAGTTTGTACCCAAGAGCAATCTCGGCTCAATATGGACACCTCACAACTATCGTGCAGTGGAATTTACACAAAAGATCTTGACTTCTCTATTTGAAACCTAAGATATGCAAATGTCTCACGTGTCTTGGGTACGTCTAGGGACGTTGCTGCCGACTGTATCCCATAATTTCGATTTGAGAGAAAGGATTGTTGCCGTTATCTGGGAATAATTACACCTACTTCTCTTATCCCATTCATACCCGAAGCCGGCGATGTACAATAGTGTGTATACAAGAAGAACTCCGAGGTGACATGATCCCAGTCAAGGATTGTACACTGAGTACAAACCTCTCATAAAATCTACTCCTGATTGAGTAAAGAGAAGAACAACCTCCAAAAAGAATACAATACTACAAATATGAACCATAAGTTTATTATTACGTTCCTTATTGTTATCATTGCAACCGTCTTGAGTAAGTTTTGTAAATGATATGTTCTGTGCTTGCTTTTGATGAGAACTCATAACTGATACATCACCTGTTCACTATATCATAGGCAACTCTCAAGTTCGTGGAGTCCTTGATGATGTGAGTATCTATACAATATAGTTGTCCTTTTCTATTATATATATCTTATCAGTGTACATCTCATAACACTTACTTCCAGGAGGTCGATGCAATTGAAGACTTTGCGGTGGAAGATATGAGCCCTGACCTTGACCAAGAAGATATGACACTTGACTTGGATGAAGGACACCGTGATCTTGGCGGATATCGCCGCGGTTATCGATCCTATCCATCTTGTTACAGGCGTTCTCCTCGGCGCCAACGCGAGTGCTGTAAGTTTCCTTCACTGTATATCCTCTACATCTCCACATCATATTGTTTCTAATCTCTGAGCACAACATATAGGCCGTCGTCGCCGTGGTAGAGCACGTGGATGTAGGGCATTCAGAAAACGCCGTCGCTACTACCGAAACAGATCCTACTACCGAAGCAAATATTCATCAAGAAGAGGCCGCGGACGTGGACGTAGATCCTCATCAAGCAGACATGGCCATTCATACTCATCGAGCGGCAAGTCTGGAAAGTAAATAAGGTCCTCTTCAGTTCCAGCTATATGTCTTGCCTTGATTGAGTTGACTGTCTCTTAGCATACACTGGACCTAGTTTTGCCTTCCTTTCCTCTTGATTTGAGTGTTTGATTTGAATTTGCACTGTTCGGGAACTTGTTTTATATACGGGTCTAAATAGAATTATAAAAGTAGCTGGACAATACTATTACATTAATACCTTGAGATATTGCCTATACCCTGATATGGTAATACACAGTATCGTACACAATACACAAGTCATCTTCATAAATAAGCACTTAATAATTGTTAACTAGAATAAAATCCTCAAAGCTCTCCTAAAAGGAGAAGATCATATGAATTGAAAAACTGCCCAGATGTAATCTTTTAAGCCATTGGGGTTGTTTCGGTATTTGTTCTCAATTCGATTTCATGTTTTCATGGATAACTAATCCATATTTGTTTAATAAAATAATACATTGTGAAAGATTGACTTGGTTTCAGTTTGAACTTGCCATAATAACTTGAATGGCTTCTCTATAATCCAAACAAACAAAATCAATCTCAGTTGTAACTCCTATAATGTGAAGTATCAGTAAATCCTTTAACGACGCATTGTGTAAAAGTTACCTCTTACACAAGCATCATTTAAAAATGTGAGCGGCGGCTATATTGATGGTTACGATTTTGGTAACCGCCACGATTGTCACCCTGTCTCCTGTTCATTGTTACTGTACGAGACCAGGATGGGTCTAATTCCGCAGCCTTGGTTTCTACGCCAGCTCCAACTAGCTGGTAGTACTCCTGCTCATTGATAGCGAGTTTGAGCTTCCATAGTACATGGTCATTGACGTGCCCAGACTCACAGCATTTCTGGAACAACATTCTTGCATTCTCAAACCTCATACCCTGTTCTTCCTTAAGGATGAGGTTGGCGCATACTGATAGCATGATGGTAAACGTGTATGCATCAGGTTTGATGTCACCCTGGCAATCGAGCCATTCAAAGGTACGGAATGCCAAAGCAAGAGCTTCCTCACGATCCTCCTCGTGCTTGGTAAATGCACATGCCTGAGAAATAATTAAAAGGGTCAGATGTACATCTCAACATACACTGGATATAGCGAACAACAAGAAGACACTTACATTCATGACAGCATTGGCAGTGTAGACATTAGGTTTGATATCGATATCACCCTGTGCTTCATACAGTTGACGCAAATTGATCAAGATACCTTCAGCCCTCAAGGCAGCACCAACCTCACCACTCTTAGCCCAAGCATCAATCACACTGGTATGACTACGGGTGTTTGGCTTGTAACTCTTGTCACCCTGAGAATACTTCTGTTCCATAATCTTAAGAATTTCTTCAGCACGAGCAGCAGAGTGACCATCACCACACTTGGCCAGTGCATTGATGAGGGTGTTGTATGTGTACGTATCAGGTTTGACATCAATGTTACCTCCGTGGTAGAGGTCGTCCATGTGATTCAAGATTTGCTCTGCACGCTGAGGTCCACGTTTGCATCCACTACGAGCCCACGCGTCAATGACAGCATTGAATGTAATAGTGTCGGGCTTAACATCATGATTGCCTGCCTTGTTAAGACGATCCATCCACTCGAGAATTGCCTCAGCACGCTCTGCGGCAGGTTCTCCCTCTCCACTCTTGGCCCATGCATCCAAGACAGTGTTAAAGTTGATGGTTGTGGGCTTGACGTCCTGTCTATCACTAGTACGTAGCCGATTCACCATGTTATGCAATACACGTTCTGCCCTAGCAGCAGCACCCGGCTCACCACTCTTGGCCAAGGCATTGATAACGGCATTGTATGTGAAGGTGTTGGGCTTTAAGTCCTGATCTCCGGCAGCATATTTGGCCTCCATTTGATCCAACAACAAATCGGCCCTTGACGCAGCCCCACGATATCCACTCTTGGCATATGCATCAATAACTGCCGTGTAAGTAAATGCGTCTGGCTTCAATCCAGGGAAGCCACTAGCATGTAACCTATCCATTGCCACCAACATCTCCTCAGCCTTGGCAGCTGCACCACGCTCCTTGCTTTTAGCCCAGGCATTAATAACGGTGTTGAACACATAAGTGTTGGGCCTTAAGTCAGCATGACGGACTGGATCGGATTGATGAAGAGCGACCATGTTAGCTAACAACGCGTCAGCACGAGCAGCGGCATTACGCTCCATTGATTTTGCAAATGCATCGATCACGGCACCATAAGTAACGACATTGGGCTTCACAGAGAGGTCACCCTGGTCATACATCATATGCATACGCTGAAGAAGATTCTCAGCTTCTTGAGCGGCGCCCTTGCCTCCAGACTTGGCATAGGCATTAATAACGACATTGTACGTGATTGTGTCGGGCTTGACACTTGAATTACCCTCTCTATACATCTGGTTCATATTGTCCAAAATACGATGAGCCTTGGTAGCACTCTCCTTTGCACCGCTCTTGGCATAGGCATGAATGACTGTATTGAAGGTGTATTTATCGGGTGAGATATCAAGTTCTTCACCACCTTTATCACGGAGAGTTTCCATCCACTCAAGAATCTGTTCGGCACGTTGGGGTGCAATCTTTTCTCGAGAACGGGCCCATGCATTAATCACAGCATTGAAAATACCAGTAGTTGGCCTCAATGCCTCAT
>Ga0214477_101514_pt1 | contig 10754 bp, 7 predicted proteins | sample M1_20Mar14CPVII9_FD_165058 | JGI IMG/M metagenome (GOLD analysis project Ga0214477, IMG submission 165058) | Marine eukaryotic communities from Monterey Bay, California, United States - M1_20Mar14CPVII9sort6BwellC16 | ecosystem: Environmental > Aquatic > Marine > Unclassified | place: USA...
ACCCACTGACTATTGGAGCTGCAGTAGCTGGAGCTTACTGCTTTGGCCTTCTAGGTGTTAACATGTTTGCTACATCAATCTTTATCACAATACAAGCAGTCTTTGGCTCTCTATTTATTGGGATGGCCATATATCACAACAACAACAAGGCATCATCAAACAAGAAAGTTGTACATGCCGATGAGGAAATAGAAACTATATATAATGATCCTGGTGAGAGAAAGATTGAGCAAGCTAAGACTGAAGATGTTGAAGATTCACCCACGTCTTTTCCAGTAGTCCTTGTTTCAAAGAGTGACGCAAAAAAGAGTAATTCTGCTTCTGAAATAATACGATCACAGTCAAAGCAGATTGAGGAAAAAGAGAGAAACGCTGCAATATTAAGAGATCTCGAATCAACCTCTTTGAACAAAAGACAAGAATCGTTGGCATCTGAACATGCCGTTCTTATGAGTGGAGAAGCAGATAAAGCCAATTCATTTGAAAACAATATTGTGTCGATACTATCTGACGAATCATTATCAAGGGGTGCGAGAGAAAGCATGTCTGAGGCGTATTGTCGAAGTAAAAAAGCGCTATCTCCTCCGGCATTAGTAACTCCAACATCAACTACATCCACAACACTTGTTAGTTCAATGCCAAAAAGAGAAAGGAAAGTTGTTTCTGATGAAAGTACCATAAAAGATGAAGGAATAGAGCTTGGTATGAACGGCTTTCCGTCACCACAACCGTCACAGGTATCTCTTGTCTCGATATAATGTCATGGTACAGCTAGCTAAATAATATAATCATAATGCATGTTAAATAAAGATATGTACCCTTTATTGATATTGATAGAACTAGATGGGTGTATCGGTTGAGCGTCTAAAAACACCTCTCACGCAAATGATTACCGTTTGAAACACCGCATTAAAAGCAGAGCATACTTGAACTACCAATGTGGATGATCCTACTCGACACGGTATACTAACGATGAGTGCAAGACTTTCACTACCTAGTGCAACTATGTTTGTAAATGAATTGCACATTGTTCCAAAGACAAGTGATGAGTATGAAGCAATCTTTTGACATAGTCTTGACAATATTGAAGATACTGTACTTGTAGCGGTGGAGGTTGTGCTAAAGTTGCCTCTATCAATACCATTTCTGTTTATCAGTGACGATGTTTGGTTATTTGTAGGTGGTGATGATGACGCACTTAACAACTGTGTGTTTATATGTGGCTGACCACTCGATACAACTGTGATATCTCCATTATTTGGAGGCAGATCGCCTCCTATGGGTTTTGATAGATAGAAATATAAAACACCCGCTATTATAGTTGACCCAATCCCCATGAGGACAGCTTGATTACTTGGTTGAACCGCATACCCAACAGTGTTCCACAGTGCGTCTCCGCCTGTTCGTTGAAGAACATCATCGCCCATGACTTCAGTGGCAAATTCCATTGAATGATCTAAGACATTGGGGTCATTAAGTGTTCGATGTGAGCTTTCAGTTAACAGTTGCTGAGTTGCATCGAGAACTTCTTGTTCTTCACCTAACTTTACTACCAGTTTCGTAAGTTCTTTATACACGTCTTCATCGTTAACCAATTGCAGTACCAAGTCTTTCACAGCTGAATATGTCTTATCATTTTTAAGTACAGTGTTTAGTAGTGTGACCAATTGATTAGATGTTTCTTTATCATTGATTAGATCATTCCATATATTTCGAACTAGTACTTTGCATGCATTTTGGAAAGGTTCCGATTGTATAACACTAGAGGCAATGTTTGCACCTCTTGTTCGTATATTATCAGATGCAAGCAGTTCATTTAATATTCGTTTTGCATCCTCTTCGGGTGAAATAATTGTGACATTGTTGGCACTTGAGGAAGAAGAATCTGAAGTTGACTGTACTTCGCCCGTCTGGGAAGAAGTGCTTTCCAATAATATTTTGACAGAATGTTCAACGGGATCATCAAGAGGTATATTATAATCTTCTTCGGTATGTTTACTGCTCTTCATTGAGGACCAAATAACAGGGCCGACAATAAATGACAATAAGAGTACATTGACAGTCCATATATCTAGAGATAAATGTGTTTTCACATATAAATGCATTTCTTTTAGGGATTTGGTTGTGTTTTCGAATCTACTCAGAATGGGGTTATTCTTTCTATTGTTTGTGGTGAGATCTCGTTTGGTTATTAATGTTGATGGATTAGCGTATAAGGTGGGTAAATTTCTGTGGGTATATCTTAATAATGAAGATGTTGGTGATGAATATGATGAAAAATATCTCCTGAAAGTATAACTGTTTGGGTATTGAGATGATATTATAGTATGTTGGGAAGATTGATGGTTGTGTATATGTGTTGCATATGATTTTGGTAAAAATACACAACTCTTATTTCGTGTTTGTGTTGTTGTATTCAGCTTAACCCAGCTGACCAGCCGCTGGTTAGTTTGTGATGTATAGTTTCTTATCATTTGAAGTTGATGTGTATCAATATAAACAATTGCAATATAGATTGGAGCCGCGATTGCCTGGTTTAGTTTTGTAAAAAAAGATATCATTGGTCGGTATCCTATATAAAACCTACTATGAACCTTGGTTAGGTATTATGCATAATAATTACACGTGCTCGTTGTTTTGCAATGATGTGCTCGAATATGTGCTCTCATTGTCATACATAATAACGAGTAGCAGCAAGTATATGTGTACATATACTTCGGTTCTTTTTATCTTATTCAAAACATACTCTTCCCATACATGTACATACTATCGCCTCTCAACCTCTCTCAATCAACCCTTATCAACTCATTGGTGACACAATCCCATGGTATTCCCCTTTCGATGGACGTATTATAACCGAGATCAAATCCAAAACAGCATCAATCGGATACATTAACAAACCCGCATTCCTGTGTAACCATTTCTCTCTATCTTGTTTCTTCTTTTGTTTCTTTCGGTAACGAGCCACCTTTGCATCGTGTTGTGCTAAAGCATTTTGAATCTTGACATCAACTAATGGGTATTGTTTCAAGAACTCTCGTACTAACTCCCATTCGTTATGTTTTATAGCTTGATTGCATGCATTGATGATATCTTCCAGTTGTGGTTCTATTGGTTCTGGTGTTGTTAGATCGCTAAGCAACTGTGATCTGCTCATATCTATATCATCGTCGGCTGCATTTTTCAAAACTCTCTTCTGTTGATTGTAGTAGTAATCTTTTGATAATGACAACATTTTTACTTTCTCCCAACGTCGCTTCTTTGCATTTTCATACTCTTTTGATGATTCTGATGGTATTGGCGATGCAGCTGCAATGATTATTGGAAGGGTATGAACAAGATAACATACTTTATCAATGCTTTCTGGTTCTGCTATACATAGTAGTTTCACTACATTTGCAGGTACATCAGGATTGTATGCCGCAATAGCCAATGGTGTCATTTTATTCCTAGTGCTACCAACTATCCATGATGGCCAATAATCCATCAATGATGATGAATGAGATAATGCTTTCAGTAGTAGATTGATTAGTTGATGATACTCATTCTGAGTAGTCCATGTTCGTGTTCTATGCGGTGACTTCTTTTGCGATTGTGATAACCGCACCTCCTCCTCTGATGGTATAATCGATAGCACATACATCAAATCAATCGGCTCATCAACATGTGAGGGTCCAATGGTGTAAATTTGTTGAATAACTTGATATGGAGCTCTTACAAAGAGAGCAGCAAAAAATGCCGTATTCTTTCTACTGGGTATCAGATTTGTATCTGATTCGTTATTAAACAAGCCAAGGGGGTCATTATTGGCATTGACATCAGTTTGTCCCTCTGGTGTGGTGAGATAGTCGAGTACTTCATCCCAGTTTGATTCAAGAAGGAGATTGCCTAGATGAGAGTTTGCTTCAGATATATTTACTGTCAATTCATCATCAGTATTGTGGTGATGTAGTAAATTATTATGTTGATGATCTGTATTGTTATTGCGGGGCATAATTCTACTACGCCTTGGATATATGGGAGGCTTTATCTCAATTACATGAAGGCAAGTAGGTATAATATGTTGTTATTGTTGTCTTTATGCTCCGGACTAGGTTGGCCTAAGAAGGGGGGTTGTTGGTTGTTGCAGCCTACTTAAAGTAATGATGATAGGGCTGAAGGAAGTATGTGAAGTACATTATCACATATTGTATCAATATATATAGAAAGATTTTTATTCCGAGAGCAAAAAAGATATATCGGTATCCACTGAGATTTGGCATGGCATGCAGAAGTGTGAGTAGTAAGGCCGCGCCCATTGGATAGCAATAACATATAGAGAATGCCGGCGCCAATACTAATATATGATCCTAAAATATATGGGGAGCCGAATGATCCTCGGGCGATCGTGGGTGATGATCCAATAAAGGGGTTTAGGAATTTCCTTACTATATCCAAAACATCTGCAGATGAGCAGCCATCAATTGACAATACAGAACGCAGTAGTAATAAGACTTCACGTTATATGGAAGATATCAGTACAAGTCCTCGGTTGCTTGGTTATGTATTTAGTTGTATATCAAGCGCTTTGGCAATGATTACTGCAACAGTGTTCTATGTAAGAGGCACCACTGTTGCATCTCCTATTACAGTAGAAAGTTATGCACGTCAAGTAGGGATTGAGCTTACAAAGAACGAGACTGAGTTATTTACACAAAGGATTGACGATATGAATAAAACATACCATTTATACTTTGGTTCTGGCGGCTCTCTAGTACAGCAATATAAAGTCTATGGGGCAATAGCTGTATCTGGTTTACTTACACTGATTACTTTGACAATTGTAATTGCACACTTTGATTCCATTCTGTGTGTCAAGAAGAATAGGATAAACTTTCGAGATGGGAGCAAAGTTGAGAGAAATCTTATACTATTCTTGCTTTTCCTCTCGGTTATCGCATTACATATCAACACTTCAAAGTTTAGTGTGGGTGAAGCCCAAGCAAATGTAAGTGTATATATGTGAAGAAGATATTATATGCTTTTACATGTACATACTTACTGATTGAGCTTTGATGTTTGCTGAATAGGTTTACTTTTCAACTTGGATTAATTTTGTTAGTTGTGCCGTGAACTATGAGGTATGGAGAAAAGGAGATGGCCGACACCATACTTTTCAAAAGATCTTATTTGGAAAACAAAGACATTGGTTCTTACTAGCTATACTCGCTACAATTGCCTGTCTATCAACAATCGATTTCTTCGTGAATAATAATATTGTTCAGGATACACACAACTTAAGATGTTTGACTGTAAGCTACAACAACAAGTGGATCTGGTTGTCTGCTATCGGTTCATTGGTCTGTTGGTTTGTTTTGTTTCTGCAGAGGTATGCTCACCGACATGCTGGTAATAGGAAAATTGGCTTGATCACCGAGATAACCGAGGCCATCGTTGCGTTGGGTATAATTGGATGTTATGGATATGTCGTTGCATCATTCACAGGGGGCAGACTTGATCATGTTCAATGCCCCAGTAACTTATACTTCTCGGTGTGGGGTGCATTCTTCTTGGCTGTATGGATACTGAGTACGCAAATTCAAATGAGTAGAGACGTCATTCCCAATCGGGCATCGTTCTCCATGTAAGAGAAGTCATCATATGATAAAAGTAAAAGTTTGCAGTTCCTAGATTCTTACTTAATACTATGTCGTGAACAAAGACCTACATCACTTATACAAGTGTGGAACCTTCAACTACATAGCTCACATCTCTCCTGTTGTATAAAACATATATTGATAAGCCCCCACATCATCTTAGAAGACAACATCAGTATCATCTCCAGCATCGAAATTGGCAGTAATATCTGCATCATTCTCCTTACCCGCTGGATTTGTAATCCCCTTAGCTAACATTTCCTTAGCAAGTGCATCTTGTTCCTTCCGTTTCAACTCGGCCTCCTCCTCCTTCTTCCCCTGTACTAACTTTAACCGTGTAAAATCTTCACGTTCTAATTCATCTAATTCACGATCGATATAATCCAATACACCCTGAATTTTAGGAATAGTAACATTCTCTAATGCATTCACACGACGATTTGTTACCTTCATTGCCTCATCTAATGTGACGAATGATGTTTGTAATGATGCTAATTTGATTAAATTTTTAAGTAAATGACTGTACTTGTCGCGTACAACTTGAATCTTTTTACCGCCACCTACTAATCCTAAACTAGCATTCTCTGTCTCAGCACCTGTATCATAATATGTAAATACAGGTAATTTCACTCCAGCTACATTATCAATACCTGCACCAACTCGAACACGTGCAGTCATACTACCCTCTGATACCTTTTGTTTAAAATTACCAGCGGCATATTCAGCTTGTGTTAATGAAAAGAATGCAGATGATGAATCAGCAGCCATACCAGACTTTGTTTCAGCAATTGACTTAGCATAATCACGAAATTTAACCTTCAGTGCATCTGCTTTCTTTTTTAATAATCTATGTCCTGATTCGGCAGCCTTCTTTTTTAATTTAAAGACTTGTTGGTTCATACGTGTGGGGGGTACTTCTCCTGACATGGTTGTTGTTGTATATTCTATTAGATATTGAGGAATACAACAACGCTGAATAGAGGAGCCGTTAACCCTTTAATTACCGGGGCGCCTTTTGGCGCCTTTTTCATACTTCCACGTCACAATATTTCGGCTCATTTTTTTCACCTCATTATTTTTTTTACAACTCAACCCTCTCTACAAAACATTAAACTTGTCCGTAGCAATTGATAACAATATAATGCATCAATCGACCACCCACTCCACCAATACCCGACTATATATGTGTACAATCGTTGTATAAACGATCAGCCTTCATACATATGTGCATCATTATCATTTATAACAATCCCCACAGCCATCAAATTTTGCTGCAATTACCACTACTACCTCCACCAAACTAATGAATACATACTAACTGACCACAGAGGTGTCCCGGCCTTATTATATATTAGTTATGTACATATCATCTACGCGTCTGTATCTTTAGAGGTCGGTTTATACACCACAAGTGGACTAATTCTATACGTTCTAAAAGTTGAAAAATTTAGATTTCAACTAGAAAAATCTTAGAAAACACGGTTACCCTCAAATCTCAAAATTGTGATATTTGCAGTACAAATAACATTATATACAGGTATAATACAAGGATTAAAGTAATATGGAAGTATTATTAAACGTTGGAGAAGATATATAACAACAGTTAACAACATTTATTGGGGGTATATATAGCAGCTTTACTATGTAAAACATAAGCAAATATTCGAGTATCAGATGGTATTGAGGTAGGTAAAACAGTTGTGGATACGTTGTTATGTCACATTTAATGTGAGCGTACTCCATGGGTGATATATTCGTACATATCTTATGCACGTAAGTAGAATGTTGACCTTTCTGTCACAGCTTATTGTAGCTCGCTCGAAGTCCGAAGTTTGATGCCAACTAAACTTCATACCACACTAGCATAGTAGCAATAGCACTGCTTTATTGCAATATAAGGCGAGAGTTTGCAATAGAATACCTAGAGAATATACTCGAGTATTTAATATCATCTGTAATCTATAATAAAAAACATAACATAACATAACATAATATTAAATTATGACAACAAACGCTATGGCTTCAGCCCCCGCCGCCGCCACAAACAATGCAAATATAAAAGAGGTAGATTATTATCTAAACCCAACAGAATTGTTTAGATGGATTAACTACCGTCGATGGGATGGGGCACGATCACGTGCACAGTCTCATCCTGACGAATCGTCTACATGGATAGTTTCTCGGCATAACACCGATGGACGTATTTTATGGCGTCACTTACCCCTTCATTTGATATGTATGCAAAAGGAGGCAGCCCAAGGCGTATTAGATGAAAGTGATGTACAAAGTGTTGTCAATTCACGACAGATGGAGCAATTAATGGATGTATTATTAGATGCATATCCCGAGGGGGCGTCTAGTCCTGATGATCAAGGAATGTTGCCATTGCATTTATTGTTAAGTAAGGCAGAGGGTGAACCGAATGATCGTGTGATCAATTTGTTACTAAGTTCATTCCCTAATGCGGTCGATATACGTGATAAGTTTGGTCGAACGCCGAATGATATATTACGAGAATCTTGTGAGGCAGCAGGTGCAGGTGGAAACGGTGGAGGACAGACTAGTGATCGATGTCGTGCAGCCTTCCGAGCACTCAAGAGGGCACGGTTTGTAGCCGATCGTATCACAACCACTATTCGTGATGAGAGTGCCAATATTGTAGCAGCGGTACAGCACGAGGCATCGAATGAACGGGGAGCTTCACAAAAGATTATTGTCCGTCTTGAGGAAGAATTGAGTAATACACGGAAGGAAATGGAGGTTAGAGATGTACGTGAACGTGAGGTACAATCTCAAATACAAATGATGAAACATCAATTAGGATCATTAGAAGGCAAGTTGAATGATGCTAATAAGAATTTGGAAATAACAAAGAAGGAGAGAGATGAGTTATTATTCAATAATGAGAGTATGAAGAGTAATCTTGATAATCATAATGAGATTGTGGCGAGGGTACGTAAAGATGCTGAACAGAGTCGATCATCTGATAATGAAATTATAGCGAATCTCAAGTCGGAAGTTAGTACTGCCAAGGCCATGACGGAAGCGTTGGAATCACAACTGCGGTCAAGATTTACAAATGAGGAGTACTTATCTACTACAGTTTCAGACTTGGAGGAACAGCTTGAGGAACTTAAAGTACGACATGAACACTCGACTAAGAAACATCAGCATGATATGGATGCCCTCACTGCTGATAACAAACGGCTCAAGTTTAGTGTTGATGAATTCACAAAGAAGAATACTCAGTTACAAGACACTCCGAACATGATAGACTACAAGAGTTGTCACAGACATATGAGTGTAGTCTACTCGAGAGTGTCCGTTCAGAACGTGCCAAACTTGTTGAGCACTTTAATAAGCAACGTTCAATACTTGAAAAGACATTCATGGACCAAGAGCGTATTATTGAGGAATCATTACAAAGTCAAGATACATTATTGGCGAATGCCAAGACAGATCGTACTCGAGGGAAGGGTACTGTTGAGAAACTTCGGAATGAGTTCCAACAACTCCGAGCTGCCGCTGCGGAAAGAGAACGGATGATACATGCTGAGGAATTGGCGGCTACTCGGAAGATGAAGAGGAATAATGGTGGAAATGTTGTGCCGTCGCCATCTTCTTCGTCTTCTTCTTCTGGGAGACTTGGTGAATCTGCTGAATCCAGTATTGCCTCATCATCTCCGGGTACCGAGTCTCGTAATCCTCATTCTTCTTCACATCATCATCGTTCACCCTCGAGACCGCCGCCATCACGAAGTCTACATCAAGCATCGTCCTCTAACTCATCTGCTGTTGACGGTCATCTTGTACGATTGCTAGATGAAAGGGCTGCAGCTCAAACGACCCCAAGAAGAGAACACGGTATGTCAATCGCAAGTTCCTCTACTGATTCGAGTACGTACCAGCCTCAGTACTACAAAGTTGCACAGCATCAGCAGATGCAACAGCAACATCAGTATACGACTAATAACCCAGTCAAGCGTCGTCCTAGTTCTACAAGTCCAATGAGAAGACCACCAATTAATCCGAGCACATATACTAGCCGAGTGGGTGCTCCATCAGAGGGTCGACATTCCCTAGGTGGTGGTTACAACAACAACAACCTCACCCAACAGTACTCTCATGATGCCTCTGAATCTACTGCTTCCAGTGGGGGGAGGGCATACAGTGAATGTGGCTCGTCATATAGTAATGAAACAGAGCCAAGAAGACATAGTGTAGGAGGTGATCCTCCAACGACCCCACAGACACACCCGTGGAAACACTGTAACTCTTATGATGACGATAGTACTTAGTTAATTAATGTTATTGTAAATTATTTATGGTTATAGGAATGCTTGAGTTGAATCGGTAGCTATTTTGACTATAGACGACCTAAGATTAATGTTTATCAAGCTTGGTAACAATGTAAACTCTCATTGTTTGATCGAGAGAGCTCATACAACATAATCCTTCTCTGTCAGGACTCCAATCCAAACTTGTTATTGGTTGAGTTGATATGACACGTGAATTCAACAACTCTACAGACCCGGCAACACCAATTGGAGTGCCGTCTTCTTGATGTTTGCCCACTCTTTTGGTTGGATAGTTGTACTTGTAAATGTTGAATCCTCCATTACCACCTCCCGTCATGAAGATATCACGGTTCTGAGGCAAGTGCTTTGATATCCAAACTGTACTGCGATGTGCTCGTTCAGATGTGAAGGCAAAGCCATCAGTGGAGTGCTGCGTTCTCATATCATAACAGCGAAACTTTGACTCGAGTGTCGTAACAACAATCTTGTTCATTTCAATATCTCGTCGGTCGAATTGTATCGATGTTACTCCATTCTTGCAATTGTCTTCCCAACGAATAGTATTCGTTCGTAGATCGTACAGCTTGATGTCGCCATTGTCAAATCCTGCCATTATCGATCGTTCCTCGTTGTTGTACGAGTCTCCAAATGCAACCGACCAGCAATCTCGAGCACTCGACGACTTGTCAGGGTTGAGTGTTACGACTGCATGGTCAACTCGTGGATCCCAAATTCTTACGCAACCGTCCTTGCCGCCCGTTACCAACTCTGGTGCTCCACAAGCTGAACTACTGCCTCCACCTCCAATACCATCAATTGC
>Ga0214477_101516_pt1 | contig 10735 bp, 7 predicted proteins | sample M1_20Mar14CPVII9_FD_165058 | JGI IMG/M metagenome (GOLD analysis project Ga0214477, IMG submission 165058) | Marine eukaryotic communities from Monterey Bay, California, United States - M1_20Mar14CPVII9sort6BwellC16 | ecosystem: Environmental > Aquatic > Marine > Unclassified | place: USA...
ACAGCCCCATGTAGGCAGGTTTCATGCCTCAGATCTTGATTTTCTGCTGATTTCCAGGCAATGTTTGGCAATCAAGTGGGGGTATGGCATCATGTAGGTGCTACAATAGTGGTTGATTGGCATTGTATGGAAGCATAACAGTGTGATGAACACTCCCAGCATGATTGTAGGGCCCTCCATCATACTTTTACAGCACCATGTTGCATGTAACTCATAATTTGAAACTTATAGATGGAACTTCGAGATAGAAAAAGATCCACTCAAGAAATAATATATAGTTGCGTGTAATGTATTGTTTGGATGTTTGCCGCTGCCGACAGCATGAGTATGGCGCTATAGGCGTAGTAATAATCTGGTAGGTGAGTGGTTTATATCATGATGAGCGGTATATGTTATTTTTTATTAGTAGTAATGCTGTTTTTGCAATAGAAGAGAGGACGCCACGTTACAATATTACACTCTTATATTATCTTCGTATTTCAACCGGTAAAGCAGGACAATCAAGTACACAAAAATACATCGGCCTTGTCCGCATTATTAAACAAATCTGCAAACAAATATCAATATCGGCAAAACAGCTATTTTAATAGAAAAATGGTATCAAGTTCGAGGAAGAAAAACAAAGGAAAAGAGAGAAAGGCCAAGAAGATTAAGGAAGAGAGGGACATAGCTCATATAATGTGGTGGGGAATGGCAACTGGTGATTCGAAATTTGCTGGACAGACTACTCATATTGCGTGTGATCATGGGTGTAGTGAACTGCCAAACGCTTTAGATCATCCTGTTTGCAGGTTTATGAATGATTTAATTGTCGACTGGAATCGTAAGTCGGATGGTTCTGCTCTACAGAAAATCACATCTTTGTTCAAAACACACACTCAAATTTGGAATGATGATAGTAACAAGAAAATGGTAATGAACATTATGACAAGAATGGGAACGAATAGTATTCTATCAGGTGCAAATCTCAGTCGTTCGTTAACTATTGCTACATCAATTACTTCACTTGAAAATTATGACGGTAATGGTTGTTTGAATAAGACCATCAATAGCCGAGGCGTAGCAACAAAGTTAAGAGATCTTGATATAAGGTCAAGTAGTGTTAGACGTGATGCTTTGAAGTTCTATTCGAAAAGGATATCTTGTTCATGTCTAAAGGAAATGTATCAGGAGGCTAGGAGAACTCTTCCAAAGACGGGCAATTGCTTCGGTTGTCGACAGGAGAAGGAACGTGTGGCATTATCAGTCTGTAGCAGGTGTATGGTTCATTACTATTGCTCTAGGAATTGTCAAGTTACCGACTGGCCTAATCATAAGAAGGAATGTGATATACTGTGCCAAAGCTCTGGATAACAGACGAAAAGGCATCATACTAGATAGGATGCTCGTGGCAAAGATTTATATTCATAAAAAGTAAAATGCATAATCTATCAATGTACAGGAGATGATTTACACGACCAAGTATTCTATATGTACAAGTCTAATCTATCTCTAGTTCTATCTTTTCAATACCCTTCGTAATATATGCCCAGTCTGTTTCATATTAGGTATATTCAATGGATATACCTCACCCAAACTCTTTACATATTCAAAACAATTACCAAAACTATCTTCATTCATGATATCCTCCTTCTCAACATGATACGGTGGTCCATTTGGTCTTTGCCACTCGTTCTCTTTGTATTTAACTTCTATATATATTGTACCATTTGGTTTGATATATTCGGATAATCGTTTACAGTATGCTGATCTCATGTCTAAGTTTAATGCACCGAATGAATCCTTGTCATATATGGCATCAAATGAGTTTAGTAATTCAGATCGTTTTGTTAGGATGTCACCTTCGTATAATATTACTTTACCACTGGTATGTTTCCATTGCTTCTCTTCCTTGTTGCTACTATCATTAGTTTCTACTACCGACCAATCACTAGCATTACCAAATTGTAATCGCATAACCTCCAATGCCTCGGGTACAATATCAATTGCAGTAACTTCATGTCCTTGACTATATGCGTAATGAATAAATGGATCGTCACCTGCCAATGGACACAATATACGTAGTGATGATGTATTTGACTCCCCCTTTTGTTGATCGTCATCGTCGGTAGCGGTAGTAGTTGTAGTATGATGTTGTAGTATATAATCAAGTGCAATCTTCTTTGAATTCAAATCATCCACCTTCCATCGAGGCGAGCCGCCGTTTAGTATATCTGCCCATGTATCTGACCATGCCATATTGATTGATGTGTGTTGATACCTTCGATTAAAATTGTTTACTCTGATATTAGTAGAGAAAGATGATACGTACTGTATGCTGCATATAACAAAGAGGAGAGTAATAGTAATAGTATCAGGGATGACAAGGATATCAAGAATCATTTGATGAAGCTCTGATTATCCGAGATGATAGAAGGCCAACAAAAGGATACTGTTGTTTATATACCTCAATCTCTTGTTTATTTGCAATCCACTTCCCTCTTTGCGTGCCACCGATCTCATGGAGGCAATCGATATTCAATTTTATTCGTCGGCTCCTTTCGGCCAAAATTGATAAGATAGAAAAATATTTCTTATTGTCTGTTAGTGTTAGGTATTTATAACATTAAGAGTATTAGTTTACCTTTGTAATGTATATAACTTTTAGGCGAGGAGGATGCGTGTTAAGGTAAGAATAAAAAAAGAGTGAGGGAGAGAGTTTGTTTGACGGCTCCTACACTACACTCTCTTGATAGACGTTCTAATATCCTAGCCCCGCTACCGCATTAATAACAATATCATATATAATCACAATGAGAATAGTATCATCAATAGCCCTAGCAGCACTAGCTTCTACCTCCCTCCCAACATCAACCTCAGCAGTTAAACTTTCCAAACAAAATGCAAACCGCAACAAAAAGAAGACAACTACTATATTTCATAAAAACAATGTTGACATGAACAAAGGCACATCCGCACAACGTACTATACTGGATAAAGTTTCTACTGCTCGTACACAACGTCGTGAGGCTCGTGCTACTGCTACCGCCAATGGAGGAGAATCTCAGTATCATCGTAGAGGTGCTGCCACAAGTGGAGTTAGTGGAGTTATGAGCAACATGGAGAAGAAGACAAATGTTAATCATGTTGATATTATGGATAGAGCATTAGAACGTCGTACAGTATTTAAGGAGAAGAAGTTGAAGAAGGATTCTGTGGCTGATGAGTCCACCGCCGCGGAGGCCGAGGATGGGGATGCATTTCAATTTGAAAAGTATCAATCTCCTACTAATGGTGAAGAGGATACCGAGCCTATCATTCCAGATATCCAACAAAAGAAGCGTAGACAAACAACGACAGATGAGGAACGTGTACAACGTCGTAAGGCACGCCAGGAGCGTCGTGCTGCTCGTAAGGCTGCTGCTGGTGGTGCTTCACAGCCACAATCTCCTAGATACCCTGAAAAAGGAGAAGAAGACAAGACCTCTGAAGAAGATGAAGAGGCAGCACCAGTCTCTGATAAGCGTCAACGTCGTACTACAGCCAATAAGGAACGTTTACCAAATCCTCGTCCTGGGAAACGTCCTATCAAATCATCATCCGAGGCGAACCGGTCCTTGGCCGATAAGCATCGAGAGCGTGAGTTACGTCAACCACACTCACGTACCAAAATGGGTGTTGAAGTGAATGCTGATGGAACCACTTTAGAAGTAGATGTAGATGTAGAAGAACAAGAGAAGCTCCGAGGCGGCGGTGGACCAACAGTCGAAATCAACAACGTCGAACAAGACAATTACACTACACGTAATCTCAAAAAGTCCAAAAAGTCATCATACAGTTATTCATCTAAATCCAACTCATACGATTGGGATGAATACGATTGTATCGTCCGATTAACTAACCTATCGAAAGAACAATGGTTTAGTGATATCTTTTGGATGGTACATAGTGACAAAGTCGAATTGCCATTATGGAGCTATGGCTTTCCAGTATTTGATGACTTGGCTATTCTGGCAACGAATGGTGACCCATATGAATTAATCGATTACTATACATGGAATGATGATGGAGTGTTAGAAGTTGATGCTATCCGTGGCCCATTGGAGAATGGTGATAGTTTATTATTTGGTATACCCAAATCTGGCTCGTATGATTTGTTTACCATGGCAACTAGCTTCATCTTTAGTAATGATGGATTTGTTAGTATTGATGCTGGTGATATTGATGATGATGCTACCTGGTTCTTATGGGGATTAGATGCAGGTGTTGAGGCGAATACGCAGTTATGTTGGACTGTTCAGGCTTCATTCTTGGACTTCCCACCCAACTCGGAATGTTATTACATTGATGAGGATATTGCCGATGAGAATGATAACTCATTCCCCGGGGAGGGATTTGTATATGTCCATTCTGGTATACATGATTTGGATGATAAGCGTGACCTACAAGACTTCTTAGCATTCACATGTGATGATAGGGATGCTGATAGTTTCGTGGAATACTTCTCGAGTTTGGGATTTGATGATGACTTTTTATTGTATGATGATGATCGAGGACAGAATGATAAAGATGATCAAGATTTCTTAGACTTTGTGGAAGATAATGATGATCAGTATGGTAATTACATTATATTCCAAATTGCTCTTGATGCTGGAGACTTTGATGAGTTTTGCGAGTAAGTGAACATATCTTATGAGTGTTTTTGTGTATATTATTTGTTTTGAGGTTGCTAACCATATACTCATTGACCACAACCGCCTGCCACAGTGAGCTGGATGACATTAATGACTTCCTCTTCAATGCCTTTGAGACTCTTGAGCCCCAAGTCTTTGACTTCCGTACTCCAATGATGAAAGTAGAGATGAAGTGCTAGTGGATATGTCCTCCAAGATCAAGCCAAAGAAGTATGTCTTTGACTTTCCTAAAGTGGTTTTAGTGTGTTATGTTTGCGAGGCAGGTAGAGATAGGATAGTTGCCCCACAAGATTTAGCCAAGCTGTTGTCTTTCTGTCGATGTGATAAACCATCCAGATATGAGACTGTTTATGTAACGAGCCCTAATGAGTTGAACACTATTGTGTATCAAGTGTCTGACTGGAGAGTGGTGATAGATGTTGTACTGCCTTAAAAATAGAAAGTTGTATCTAATAATTTGATAGGTCTATGTTTAGAAGCTAGCTCGTTGCTCGTTCATCTCCCCATTGGTGAGCTCTCCTTACACCACAGATAGTTACTCTACATACCAGGCAAGACCATCTAGGTTACATTCAATAACATACTTATGATTTAGTTAGAAAGAAAACACCACACTTTACTCAGTCTCGTCTATCCAATTAATACTGTAGCAGACAACAACACAAGAGCAAGAGATGCCGCAGTGGCTAGAACATGAGAAGCACTGTCATCGTCATCATCTGGATCAGTAGGCAAGGTCTGATCCTTTGCTTCCTTGACAGTGACAGTAGGTTGACCGGTCTTGACACTTGAGATGGAGACACTTTCGAGAGACTCGACACCCTTCTCAGCTGCCTTTGTTTGGATTGAGGTTGTGAGAGCTCCAGATTCCACTTGTTTAGTGAAGTCAGATGTGACCGTCTCATATAACTCCTCACTCAATGTGTCCGCCTCGTCGCATTTAAGTGATTCACAGGTTTCACGAAGGATAATTTCGAACTCTACCGCAACACCACTCGAGCTAGCCGAGTCCTGCAACCAGCGGAGTAATCTCCTAGCAACAGACAGTCCACCAACGCTTAGGATACGAACAATTGCTCCCTCTGGAAGTAGATCACCAAAGACAGACTCCAAGATGTCAACGACTTCATCCAACTTTGTAATGTCAATGTCAGTCATGTTAAGACCTTCCAATTTGACTTCAACCTCGAAGGCTACCTCAATCTCACCAAATACTAATGCGGTAGGTGAAGGAGAGGGTTGATTTGTGGGCTTGGGTGTTGGTTTGACAGATGGCTTTGCGGTTACAGGCATGGAAGTTGGAATAGAAGTGGGGCTTGAAGTTTGAACAGGAACAAACTCAACACTACTTGGTTGAGGTGTTGGAGATACACTGTACTTCCAATCATCATCATTTTCATGGTTGTCATTCACCACGGCATCATCTAACCATAATCCATCACACACAGGCTCAAGGCAGTATTGGGCAGTGTCAGAACTCAAGTTGCTAATCAAATGGCAAACCTCGTCAATGTAGAGATTCATCTCCTCATCTTCGTGGTAGTGTGGTGGTGAAGGAGGTGGTACAACATGCCAGTCGTCGTCGCCATAGGGCATCGAGAAGTCGTCTTCAAATGAATAACTAAAGCTCATCTCAGGCTCGTAAATTGCCCAATCGTAATCATTCTCAGTATATGCAAAGCTCATGGAGAGTTGCATAAGAGGTGTAGGAGAAGGCGTAGCTACGTCAATGACTTCTCCGCCACAATGAATGTAAGCATCCTTTAAAGCCATTCGATTGCATGATTGATGATCGTGAGACAAGGTACATGCCCAATTGTCTTCGAGTAATGTTGGTGTCCCGCCATCGGGATCAGTTGCAGTTGATCCACGAAGATAGTCGGTCATGCAATGCAATATGTCCTTATCAAGAGACTCGTCGTGAAACTTGATGTCAGTGGCACAAGCATGCATCCACTCATCAAGGATTGCATCCTTACTCTCGGGATGGCATAAATCTTCCCAACACTCGGGCATTGTCATGAGTTTGTGGATATCATCAACTGCTTGTTGGTAATGATCGGCATGGACGAATGCCCCAACCTGGTAGCAGTGTTCCTTGGCGTGAGTAGCAATCTGGTAGATGTCAAACTCATGATCGACAGGTGCAGTACACATGTGTGAAATCTCATGCTGAGCAAGCTCGTGAATATCTGTGTTGACAGTGCTGTGATGGTGGTGTTTGTGCATGCCATGAATCACTTCAATCGATCTAGAAAAGACACATGACATCTCCTCAACATCTGCACATTGACCAAGCATCCAAGTTGTCTCTTCCTTGAGGAAGTCGAGGTAAGCAGAATGAGCTCCATCTTCTTCGTGGTTCTTGTTGTCATGTTCACAGCCATTGTCTGCTGGAACACCCCAGCAATGTTGTGCACTAAATAACTTGAATAGCTCAGCCGAGGCAAGTGAGGTAGCACCGGGCTGAAGTGTTTCACCTAGTTCAAGACATTGTTCCTCGGCACCAGCCATTAACAAGGATACAACGAAGTAGACTTCGGCATCGTTTGGTTCCTCAACACAAGGAGGAGGTTCCATGTGCATATCGTCATTATTGTTGTTTGTATGAGTATTGTCAAAGGTATGTTCGAGTTTCCTGCGTACTCGATCAAGACTATCGCCACCAAAGCCATCATCATTTGATGGACCTGAGAAGAGGAGGTTCATCATTTGATCAAACAAGCAAGGATCGATCGACTCTAGATCGGCACCGGCACATGAAGCAATCTCTTCAATCATAATTTGGATCATGAATTCGGATGGACCATTACCGTTTGATCCTTCCTCACAGAGTTGAATCCAACATTCTTGAGCACCAAAGAGACTAACGAAATCGGCAACGGTATCGTCAACTTCTTGGTCAGAGATTACAAGTCCCTTGTTCATGCAGTCATCCTTTGCTCCGTCAACAATGGAACGGACAAACAACTCGTTGGGAAGCTCGGGAGCTTGACATTGATCAACATCATCGCCACTAGCCATTTGTAGGAACCTGTGATGTGATTGACTAGGTGACATATCCATTGACATGAGTAAATGGATGGTGCTCTCGTACAAGCAAGTATCACGGTTCAAGTCCAACCCAGCACACTGTTCAATGTAGGAGATTGCAATGTTCATACCGTTCAATCCACCGGCATCGTTATAATGCATCATGCTATCGTCATCATCTGCGTAATGGTGTTGCCAGTCGTCGTCGAAGTGGTGTTGATAGTCATCGTCCCACTTTTTGGTGATGAAAGAGAGGAGATAGTAACGTTTGTGAGAGCATGTGGTACCACAACAAATAAGGGTAAACTCACTTCAAATGAAGTAGCCAAATCCAATACAAAAGCGGACTTACCTGGTAGTCGTCATCAGTGCAGCCTCCCTCGTCTAGCAGGCAATGTGGAGAAGCGAAGACCTGAGCAATGTCGGTGGTAGCCTTGTAAATGTCATCAGACGTGATTGATACACCCTCGAGGGCACATGCCGATTGTGCCTCAGTCTCATCTAACATCATTGACAAGAAGAAGACAAACTCAGACTCGCTTGGTGTTTCACATGAGTTCTGGAGCTTCCTCTGTAGGCCTTGACTAGTACCATCGTCATCCCAATCCATGTCGGGTGGTTCAGTAAAGAGTAATCCAAGGATATGATCACGAAGACAGATGGGCATGTCTGGTTCTACTCCAGCACATGCCGAAGCTTCCTCGAACATAATCTCAACGAAGAGAGGATCCGAGGGTAAGCTCTCATCGTCACATAGCTTCTCATTACATTCAACATTGGAAAATAAGGTTGTAAACCCAGCCACGGCACTTTCAAACTCTTGTTCGGGTACTGAACCACATTCTAATCTCACACTATCCATAATATAACGTAAATCTTGTTCACTAACATCCGGTGTATCACAATCGTTATCTTCCCCTCCAGACTCTACTGGAGCGAGTAGAATTTCTCCGTCATCGTCATCTCCCATTGAGGAAGGAGGACCGTCCATTTCTGAAAAGAATTGGATAGTCTTGCTAACTAAGCATGAATCCTTGTCCAATTCAGCCTCGGAACATTGGTTCAAGTATTCAAAGTAAATGTTAACTGGATTAAAACCCTCGTCATTATTATGATTTGGTTCGTTTGTTGTTAATGAAGGAGGACTAAGCTTTATTAATGGATTGCCAGCCGTTGTTGTGGATGCTGCCACACCAAGAACTAATGCTTGGATGACCTTCATCTTTATAATGAAGAAGAGAACCAATAAGAGAGACCTTTAAAAGATCAACGAGCGAGAATCGTTTTCTGCCTTAATTTTTTTTAAATCCCACCCAAAATCCCAACACTAACTCGACATAATATTTCGGCCACTGCCTCGTTAGGGTGGAATATAATAATTCGACGCTTTGCAATTTATACGTTGTTTTTGTAGATAATCTACATTGTTGATACTTTTGAAATTGGCTAGCTACAAATCTATTACCTTTCTGATGATCAATACCAAAACATATAAGTACTACTCTGCCGACTGCAAATCAACAAATTGTTTGCTATGACACTACCCAATGTATTATAGAATTGATATGATGTAAACCTTTATGATAAAGTAATGATGGCATTGGGACGATTGTTTTTGTGTTGCAATGTCCGAGTATTCTCCACACCAGGTTTCCGACATTCTGGTATTGTTTCTATGCAAGGAGCACTTAGTGAACATTTTTTACACCCGAGACAATTCTATCCAAACATTGGCGCTTATGGGGAGGGACATAGAAAGAGATAAGTCTTGCCACTGCACTTTATCCCCAGTTCGGCATCCTTCTCTTGTTGCGCTGGTGTTATTTTTGTCTGCATTATACACCAGTAAGCACTGGTACTATAAATGATGGGGAGAACAACTTCATCAACATGTATCAGTGGTTCTGGGTCGTTATCTGGTTGTGGGGCATATGGATCTTCACGATGCTTGAATATGCTTATATCAATTTGTTCTAGTGAAGATGATCCTCGTAGCGGGTGTAAACAATGTCCCTCAATACTAAAACAGCCAGTTAACTTCAATACTTTGAGCACATCATGTGCATTGACACATTTTAGTATTGCATCAAGATGGTCGTCAGTCAGCTTATTTGCAAGTGCCTTATTAATATCTTCAAAATCTAATATATCCCATTGTGATGCTGATACGATAGCCTTGCTGATAGGTGATAGACGGTGTATCAAATCATCATTTTGCCAAGAGGTCGAAGGTGCACTCAAAGCTACGGCTAATATCGCCCTCGATGGCTTGGGTAAATACGCCGATACATCAGCTATGAAACCAATAGGTAAATCACTAATATGGAGAGTATTAGCGGCGGTCCGCTTACGCATATTGGTGCCGCTATTAGACGCCATTCTCTCCACTAATTATAATAACTACCTACTAGACGCAAGCGCAAATGGCAGAAATTGAATAAACTTTATATTTTGGCTATGAAACGACATCAATCTATTTTATCAGATAAGATTCAGCTACGATACTGTTTAATACGCCGTCCAAGCTCTTGTGTTGCTACTCTTTTCCATTGGTTAGTGCAGTTGGTAGTGCTAGTGCTCGTCCTAGAATATCAACGTTTGTTTCATCGGTGACGAGTAGTCAAAATAATTAACATTCACATTTCCACATCACGCGTGCTTAGTAATTGCAAACATGCACCCGTGCATTCTAATGTTATTTACTGGCACCTATGATGTTTATTGTTAACACTGGAATGTATTATTTCGGTTCTTATTATAGCAGAGTGTCAGTTTAATCCCCTGTACAACAGAATATATAAAAAGTTATAGTAACTACAGTTGACACTATAGTCAAGCATATCAAAAAACGGTATATACAACATACATCGGTAACTGAAGAGTCAATTTGTATGCATAAGTTATTTTTCATTATCAGTGATTCAAACACCGTAAGGCATAAGAGCAATACAGTATAACACACAACAAAATTATGGTATCAACATCGAGGAAGAAAAACAAAGGAAAAGAAAGAAAGGCCAAGAAGGAGG
>Ga0214477_101518_pt1 | contig 10707 bp, 4 predicted proteins | sample M1_20Mar14CPVII9_FD_165058 | JGI IMG/M metagenome (GOLD analysis project Ga0214477, IMG submission 165058) | Marine eukaryotic communities from Monterey Bay, California, United States - M1_20Mar14CPVII9sort6BwellC16 | ecosystem: Environmental > Aquatic > Marine > Unclassified | place: USA...
TACTTTTAGAGTCGAATCTTCTCGCATCTCACATAATCCTCCTCTTACTTACAATCTAAAGCTCTAGTTCAGCCGATGATACGAAGAGGTTAGAGATACTTTATAACCATGCAGTGAATGAAGTGAAGATTATCCTTGAGTCACAATTGGTGACACCTCAAGAAAGGAAGAATCTTCTATCAAAATATTACAAGGATCAAGGACTTGGTTTGCCTTGGGGTGATAAGCAATGCTTCACAAACGCTGATAATGCTCAAGTGACAATCGATGCACCTCTTTCAACCTGTTCTGTTTGTGGATTACGAAGTCTTCACACCGATACATCCAAACGTACATACGAGGAGGTAGATGTCAAGTACTTGATAGATAAGTTGCGATTGAGAGAAGGCAACGAAGACGAAGACGTTGATACAAATGGTGATACCGATGCTGCCGATGATGAAGATCTTGACGACAAGTGTGTATTAACTGGACCAAGGAGTCTAAGGACACAAGGCTACCATAGAAGATTGATGGAGAGAGAGCCCTTGTGCATACCATGTAATGATAACGGTGATACGACGGAAGTTGAGTTGTGGAGATTGCGCTCCGTCTGGCCAGCAAAGAAGCCCGAGGAGCTTGAAGAGGAGAAGGATAAGTTTCCAGACTATATGTTCGACGATGAAGGTAATCCAGTCTACCTCCATCTCCACCCAGAGTTTGTCAGAGAGGATCTGTCTCCCGGAGAAGAGAATAGGTACTGGGCAATGGTATGCTCGCATTGCAAAAAGAGCTTGGATGAGAAGAAGTCTCCTTGGAGGTCATTAGTGTCTGGAATTGACTTTGGAGTTGCCAATAGGATCGGACTTGAGCCTCTAACTGAACGTGAGCGTCAAATGGTATCCAAGATTCGACATTTCTTGTATATTATCAAAATTGAAAGCAACACGGCAGATGGTAGAGTAAAGGAGAGGGGACAGTCTGCACTGAAAGGCTGTGGAATTTACTTCAATGATGATAGTGTACGAGTTGTGTCAGATTTGCTGTCTCAGGAGAGCATTAATGGAGATGTCTATCTCAACTTTGTGGGTCCAGAGGGAGAGTATGATGCTCTTGCTGCCAAAGTGATAGGCTCGGCAAATGTAGAGGGACGAGCATGGGTCATCTATCAATGGCTAAAGGTATTGGGAGAAGTCAATTGCCATTATCAATACGATGACGAGCTACCAGAATATGATCAAGTCAAGGCGAAACTCAAGGCTGCCAACGAAGCTCTTGTTAAGGATGCAACATGTGTTGATGATGAGGGTGTCGCCAGACGTACACGGATAGATCAAGATGATGTTCGAATGGTTAGAACTCGTAGTCGCAGTAGAGGTGGAACAGATACAAATGATGAAGGCAATGACTTTCCTTTTAGATGTTCACTTCTAGCATCAAATAAAACAGGCACCGATGTGGATCGTGAGTATTTAGAGAGTGCTGCAGAAAGTTTGGGTCTTGACCAAGAGGATATGACGCGTGAATGGCTGTCGAGACGAGAAGCAACTCCACTCAATGAATATGAAAATGGAGATACAATTATGGCTAAATCGTCACCAGACTTGTTCATGTTTGGTTATGCTTATCACAATAGCGGTCCTACTCTCAACAAGTATGAGATAGAGCATCTTCTCTTGCAATTTACAACAAGTGCTGCATCGAATAGGCCACTACTCTTTCAACTATTCGAGTCAGATCGTAGACACGGTGTTATCTCAAGCATGCATGCAAAGGTAATATCTGATCCACGAGAGTTTGAAAAGTTTGCTAATGAATTCTCAACTGAAGAGTTCCAAGCCAAGGTCAAAGCTGCTGCTAAGAATCCAGATGGACCTGATGCAAAGTACATATTGCACAAACTTACACCGTTATTGACATCTGGTGGTAAGAAGTCAGCTTATGGAGCTATGGACAAGAATCGTAGCGCAGGTGAGATCCTTGCAATGGGTAGAAGATTTGGCTCTGCACCTTCATTCAACACATTTGGCATCGATGATATCAACCATCCGAACTCGATTAGGTTTGCTCTTCCAAGTTCAAGTAATCACGACTTCCCAGCTGTTGTCTCAAGTGCATCTCAAGTAGAGATGAAGAAAGGTATTACACTCATGGATGAAGACAACGGAAGTAGTAAAATGCCATTTGGATACACTGAACGAATGAAGCTCACACAGTATCATGTCCATTCTTTGCGGTATAAACCCATCAAGTAAAACATCATCTTTCAAATCTCCTTTCAATCCTGATAATGATAATGATAGCGGTATTGGTATGACGGGAACAACAAACGCCACCTATGGTAAGAATGAAGTCACTCACAGTGGATCACTTCATCATCATGCTATCCAGTGGGGAGGACTACCACCAGAGCTACTCGAAGCTGTAGCTGATATAGAGGAGTTGGTAAATGTAGTAGCATCAATTTTGGACTCACAGTTCAGTGCTAGCCTTGAACGGCATGTACATGTTCAGAATTTAGTAAAGGAGAATATCTCAACAGTTGTGGGTTTGAAGAAGACTCGTGATGAAGCCAAGCGTAGGTCGGGTTTAGATACCCCATCTCAGGATACTTTCGATGATAGTGAAGATACTTCGGATATCAATGGTAGTAAATTGAATGACATCAATAGAAATGGTAGTGATAATGACTCCGATATGGATATTGAAGGCGTATCACCTGCGTCTGAGCCTCAAACTCAAGATACCCCAACTTTATCTAACTCAGTTCAGGATACCTCAAATGCTTCACGGGATACCTCGAATGAAACGGAGTCTACTAACAAGGGAAGTGATATGGCATCATTGCATACGAGTCCAACGAAAGGTAAGTTTTCTATCCTGTGTTTAAAGTTGTTACTTCTTGAACTGTTGCTTACATTTATCTTGTACAGTGAGTGAGTTAAGACTTGAAACTCCTCCTTCTCCTACCACAGCTCCACATACTACTCTCGAAGAGGATGATATAGTTGGACCGCCTAACATAACACGAGAGAATATATCAGTCCCTGGGGCGTTTGCAGCCTTTGGCAAGTCATTATGTTGCAATGATGAGAATTGTCGTGATCTTGATTGTACACGTGATACGATTCAAAGCACGTTTCTTTCCAAGTATCCAGGAATCGAGATGAGATTCGGTGGGGTCTTACCTCCTTCAAAGTCAAAGGCGAAAGCTGCTTCTATTGGCGATACAAATGAGACTAAGTCCAGTTCTAACCCCACTCCACTAGCATTGCAACTTCCACCAGACCCGGCCGAAGAGAGCGAGCAGTTCAAGACATTTGTTGGTACTACAATATGTCACTGTGGCATTCATATACATACTTTTACATGCAAAAAGCCTCCCAAGGGCTGGCATGGATGTAGACTTTGCTTTGACAAAGCTCTAAGCAATGGAACAAGGCCTATTGAACTAAGGCTTGAGATGCAACCCGATGGTACAACTGAGTGGTATGTGCTCGAGAATTCACGAGAAGAGGTACAAGCTGATGGATCTACCAAAACCATTGTAGAGAATTATGTCAAGCCATATGATCCTGAAGTTCATATCTCAAAAGAGAATCTACATCCTTTACCACAATCTGGCGCAGACAGTCGCACTAGTGTTTGGGAACTGAATAGACCTGAGTTGAAGGCCTTGGATGACCTTGATGATGGCATGACCAAAGAGCAGATTATATCAAAGTTGTATAATGAAATGTTACCAAGTACATTAGCCGACAAGGAGTCTCAATTCGAAGAGGGTAACGAGCAAGTATCACTAGATCAAGTGGATATACATCAGTTCTATGAACATGATAAGAACAATCTCTTCTACGGCTTGTTGCTTGGCTTGATAGAGTCATCTCAACTTAAACGAGGCTCCAAATCAGTCCAGGGTTTAAGAAGAGAGCTTATGCAGTGCTTGATGAAGATACCACTTGATCGGAAGCTTGGAAGCAAGACTGTTGAGGAACATATCAAGTCTCGAATGGACAGTCGAGCTCAAGAGGATGATACAGCCTTGAAATTTAAAAGCCAGAGATTACAAGAGGCTCAGTCTAAGCGAGAAGAGCCAATTGATGATACAAGCATCGAAGAGAAAGTGAAGTTGTACTCTCAGCTCATGATGAATGTTGATGGTGACAAGAATGTTGATAAAGACGATTGCTTTGAAGGTGGAGAGCTTGAAGTCTATCTATTTGCCGAGAAGTTCAAAATTAATGTTGCAGTATATGATGAAGAAGATAATCATTTGATTAGAGTCGATTACATTGCTGCAAGTGGAGATGATAGACCGACAATACATTTACTACGTACACCAAGCAGTGCAGGAGAAAGCCAGGAGCCTCATATCAAACCGCCCAAGTACAATTACAAGCTCTTTACATTTAAGATGAAAAGCGCCATGGATACATTGGGAGGATTTAGTTTACAAGATTTGAAGATATTGTATAGAATAGTCTCAAAGGCTCTTCCAAAGAGAAATGGCAAGGTGGTTGAATTCAATCCTTTGTTGTCTTCGGTACTTGGCTGCAATAGCAATGTTTTGCATCTTGGATCAAAGGAGCAAAGTAAGGCTGCACTCTTTTACATTGGCCCGTACATTAATAAGGGTGGTGTAAAGATCACAGATGCTTTACCAATACTTGATAAAGCTCGAGAACACGCCATTCAATATCCAAGCATTGCGGATGATGTTAACACGGCTCCGACCAAGAGGTATCTCCAACAAGTATTAACAAGACTTCTAAACAAACTGAATAGTCTAATAGAGGTCAGTGATACTCAAGTTGCATCCTATCTATTGGGAATGGGTACAAGCTTGTGCTCAGAGAAATTTGTGGCATGTGATACCACAGCGTATCAAAAGTTTGTTAAAGACGAGATTCAACGATTAATGAAGTCAGGTGTTGACGAAGGTTCTGACGAAGACATCAACTCTGATGAAGAGTATGAGTACTACGACGAGATAGATATTCTCCGTGATGATGGCAACAACAGTATGGGTCTAGCCGAAAGTAGTTTGGAAGGAGATGATGCAAGTCAAGATGGCCATTCAGTGAGTGATACTACTGCTGATCCAATGGATGAAGAAGGCGAGGACTTGGGATCATCTAATATTGATGAAGATTTCAAGCACATCAATGCCTCTTATGGACGAACTGCTCCACTTTATCTTTCGAATAATGGTAAGAGCAAAATACCTGTGTCGTATGCTGCTCTCTACCGATACCGTGGCGAAAGCTTGAAGCATCTGAATAGGTACGAGTATGTAGCTCTTGTCCATGTAGAAAAGAAAGCTGATGATGAAGGACCAAAGAAAGCTGGTAGAAAGAAGAACCTATCTTTTCAGTTTGCACCTGGGCTTGATATAGACAAGAACTATCATCAAGTCTTGAACTCAAAGCTAAAAACTCCAAAGTTCTCAAGATCTCCTCCATCTCCTCCGACGGCTAAACCTCAGCCTCCAGATCTAGAAGAGTCTGACACGGGATATGAAGACCAATATAAAGCTTGGAGAAGGAAAGCTGATTGCTTTGCACACTTCTACTTGACAATGTTCCGACCAGAAACTGAACTTTACGAGAAGGGTCAATCAAACTCCTACAAGTACAATTGGGAGTCATTTGAGGAGTATTATGACCAGATATGTTGGAGTCGTTATGAGATTGACGAGCTTAGGTATAGTCAGATTGATAGGATGATTCATAGTTGGAGAGTTGACCGAGATAAGAAGGAGATGCTTACAGCCTTCCGTGGTAGAGAAAGGACGATGTGGACAGCCGAAGAAAAGGCGGTAAGAAATGAATACTTCAATAGTAGTAGTCACAAACCAATTGTTGGCGATGATGGCATGGATTATATATCTGATTTAGTGCAGGAGTATCTAACACCTGAGGAAAATGACAATGCACGAAAGCATCTTGGGCACAGCAATGCAATACTCAATACTCTTGGCAACTTGACTAAGACTTCTCATTTACATACCAGTTGTGAATCAAGTTCTAATGCATCAAAGTCAAGAAGATCACAAGTTGCTAATGTGGTCACACTTCCATTTGACATGGACTTGGACGAAGCGAAGAGAAAGTCACAAGTCAAAGATACAACCGTTGCAAACTCGTCGTCTACACCAAGCATATATCGCACAATCCCTGACCTAGACATGAAGGTGAAAGATTATATCAAGAGTCAAGACTTATCAGCTGACAAGGATAGTGTTATCAAAATAGCTGTTGATCATTTCAAAGCCATTCGATCTGGTAGGGCTCGAGATAAGAACTACGAGGCTCCAAATGTGCTGGTCTGTGGCAAGCCAGGCAATGGCAAGTCGAAGATCATCGAGTCGTTGGATGGTATAGTTGAGATTATGAAAGTAGGAGAGCAAATGAAAAACGCTTACTTGGGTTCAGCTGCTGTTGGTATACGTGGAACAACACTCTTGAAGTCGTGGAATATACCGGTATTTAATAAAGGACAAACGGTGACACATAGACCTTGGAATGAAGACTCGTTACTTGCTCTCAAGAGGAGATTTGGCCAAAATGTAGACAATATATGCGCTGTCATTATTGACGAGATATCGACGGTTCAGCCATACATGTTGGCATATCTCAATGCTCGAATGCAAGAGTTGTTCAACAATAATAAGCCATTTGGTGGACGTATGGTTATCCTCTTTGGTGACTTTGATCAGAAACCACCAACTGCCGGTGATACCTTCCCAGGAGTAGTAATGCAACATATCGAAGCAAAAGGCAAACCTCTAACTTCAAAGTCGGCTGATAAGCTAAGTTTAGCTCAGATGGGAGGCTATCTCTTCACCAAGTTCCGTTACATCAAGTTGACAACTCAACATAGGTCTGGTGATCAAAAGCATACGGACGTGATCAATAAGATGAGTGATACAGGTATGCTCACCGTTGAAGACTTGAAGAACACATATAAGAAATTGTCGTCAGAAGATCTCGATAGTGACGGCTTCCGTTTCGCAACTACTATTGTCACTGGTAATGCAGAGAGGAGAGAAATCAATGCTTGGCAATCGAAACGATGGGCTGAGTATTATGGTGTTAACACTGTCCTATGGCTTCGGAAAAGAGAAGATGCATCTTGGAAGGGAAAGCCTAGGACTGATGAGAGTATTGCTCATGCCATGAAGAATAATTGTTTCAAGGAGTACTTTCCACCAGGAGCCAAGGGTTACCTTAACTCATATGGTATCAACGCAGATGAAGGATTGGCAAATGGTACTGAAATCAGATATCATTCACTATCGTTCGAGGACAAAAAACAAAAAAAGCGATTCAATAAGCTTCTTCGTCAAGCTAAACCAGGTGATGTTATTGACCTTGACTTTCCACCGACGGCTATCAATGTTGAGTTATTTGCAGACTTCGAGGGTGATTCGGATGCTGTAAAGGCTGATAATGTTTCCAAAAGGAAGTCATGGTTCGACAGTGGTAAACAGAGTATCACTAGAGATGAGCGTGTTGTAATCCCAATCTCAATCAGAGATGGGAACAAGATTTCAACTAGAGCAACTTCATATATTCCTGGCTCAGGTTTAAACCAAGGCACAATATACTATCACAACTCTCGGCTCAATATGAGAGATCATTTTCCGATTGAGCCAGCCTTTAGCATTACGGTGGATAAAGCTCAGGTATGTAATGTGCATATGTGTGCTTACTTTATCATCTATCCTAAATACTCCTCTGACTTGACTCTTCTATCACTTCAATATGCTTTTAGGGAAAGACCGTCAATAGAATTATACTATCCATCTCGGAACATGAATATCACCTCAACAAGATAAAGTGGGAAGACTTATATGTGGCTTTGAGTCGAGTTCGAAAAGGAGATGATATGCGACTCTTAATCAATGGAGGCGATTGGAATACAGTTGCTTATGTAGCCAAACTTCGAAGAAACAAATACAATGTGTGGTACTTCAAAGGCTACAAAGACCATCCTGATGGTGATGGGAGTAAGATCTGGGATTATAATAAATCTAAGCGTGAGGCTGGACTTGATGGTAAGAGGAAGATTGGTTCCTTGAAGAAGAAGTCGAGTAACAAGAAGGCAAAGAAGAAATAGGATTGCCGTGTATAGTTTGTAGTTTCCAGTAATGAATTCATGTTTTGGTTGTAATTGTACACTCTTTATATTTCAATAAGGATGAGGGAGCTGTATCGTCAATGCAAGTAGCCAAGATGGTGACATTACTACATAGCGGGATACAGTTCAACCTCATTCGTCCTGACCAGCTACGACTTCTTTGGGGTTCCTGTGAAAACTGCCAGCCGGCCAGGCCCTTACGTATGGACACAACATCGAGGAGAGAAAGAGGGTATATGTTAGACTTTAGCATATATGATAGTTGCAACAAGAACAATATACTAGGCGGCTAGACCTTCAATATAATTGAGTAGATAGGGGGAGCTTAAGAAAATTATGGTGTTTTTTACACGGTGATTGCAACCATTTTGCTTTATCGACACATAAAAGATGAGAATGAGAAGGCGCGATTGGAGCTGAGTACCATATGTAGTGACAAACATATAATATTATGAGAAAGTAATAACCCTCCTAGTGATTGGGAAAACCCTATATTTATATATTGATTGACGAAAAGCACTACCCAGAAAGGTCAGACGTATTAGTACTCCTTGTTGTTTAGATATAGAAACAGTAAGACTTAAATTCTTATCAATTACCCACATTATATAAAGTCATCTCTAACCAGATTTGTGTTGATCCTTTGACTGTTTTGGTTTATCGGCTGCTACCGAAGCAGCTTTCTCTCTCCAAACTACTCCCTCTTCAACATCTTCTTTCACAATTGTTCCCTCCTCGTTACTAAACATCTTTCCTGCATCCTTCAGGTCACCAATGGCAGCCCAAGCACCTGGTCTCTTGGAATTTGTAACAAAGTCAATAGCCGCTTGAATCTTCGGTCCCATACTGCCAGGAAAGTTCTTACCAGCTTTAGTGCCTAATAGATATTCTGGACTTGCCATTTTCATTTCTCGTGCATTGGGTTTACCATAATTTTGCCAGATACCACCACCATCTGTTAAGATGATATAACCATCGGCATCTAATTCATTAGCAAGTTTAGCCCCGCAAGCATCCTTATCAATAACTGCCTCCACTCCTTGCAATGTACGTGGATTCGATGGGATACGACTAACAGGAATACCACCCCCACCACAAGCAATTGGAAGTAGATTAGGTGATTCTTCAAGTAATGTTCTAATTGCATCAACTTGTAATATTTCCTGTGGAGGAGGACTGGGCACTACTCGTCGAAAATACTCCCCATCTGGCTTCATTACCCATCCCAAACTTTGACTTAATGCCGTAGCCTCCTTGGCACCGTAGATTGGTCCAACAAACTTTGATGGATCACGGAATGCCTCATGTTGTGGATCAACTACTACTTGACATATTAATGGTGCGGTGGTACATCCCTGTGATGATAATGCCTGAGCCAGAACGTACCCGATCTGTCCTATTGATTCAGCACCGAGTACGTCAAATGTCGCTGCACTTCGTTCTAATGCTAATTCACCAACTTGTGGTCCATCTATTAAGACAATGATAGAGAAGATATGAGTATGATATGCAAATTGCAATACATGCAAATAATAAAACATCAAAGCAATATACGTACTTCCATGAGTTAGAACTAATTCGTGTTCCCTACTAAGACTTGCAATAGTTGGTGCCATATCTGCCGCAGCTTTTAACATATTTTCAATTGTTAATCGCTCACCACGTCGTTGTAACGCATTACCACCCACGGCTACTACTATACGATCATGTAATTTATTTGTGGCAGAGTATGATCGTTTTGAAAATAAGCAGGTGGCTGCTACTTTTTTTATTGATTGTCTGCTTGTGGAGATTAACATTGTTATTTAATATGAATATATAAATATGATATTAGAAAATGATCCCCTCTTTTATTATACGACTATTCCTGGCTACTACTCTTTATATATCAGAGGGGGGGGGAGAGTAATGCAATTGCAATGCAATTTGTCAAATTTTGTGGTGAAAAAATCTTTCTCGAGGAGTACCTAGTACCTATGTACCATCTCGTGATCTGCGGCGGTCGACGGTACATCGATTACTCTGAATCGTTCAGTGCGTATATGAGACAATATTTGAGTATATCAGACAGCAGTTTATCATCAGTATGTCAATTGGTGGTGTATGGTATCCTTTTTACTTACTTTTGGATACCGAAATACCGAGCGAGGAAGAGAAATGTTATAGTATGAGAGATGAGATTGATGATTGAGGCGGCGATTTATCACAAGCACAACGTCGATGCAGGGTATAGCATATCACAATATAATCTTCATACTCTTCTATTAATTGCTGTCTAAAAATTAGCAGGATACAACTCGAGTCTGAATTGCAAAAGATAAACTCACCCCCTGAGGTCGATACGTAGACCCTAAATAAACTAAAGACACCCCCCCCCCCCCCCCCCCCTCTCTTCTACTCTCCAAAATTGCAATAAAATGGCTTCTTCAAATAATGTTGGTGAGATATCAACTCAACCACTAAATGAACCTCCTAACGATGAGGTAACAAAGCTCAAAACATCACTACAACGTGAAAAGGCAGCCAAGCGTAAAATGGTAGGTATTTTGATATGATTGTGTTCGTTTTATATGCTCATATCTTATA
>Ga0214477_101519_pt1 | contig 10701 bp, 10 predicted proteins | sample M1_20Mar14CPVII9_FD_165058 | JGI IMG/M metagenome (GOLD analysis project Ga0214477, IMG submission 165058) | Marine eukaryotic communities from Monterey Bay, California, United States - M1_20Mar14CPVII9sort6BwellC16 | ecosystem: Environmental > Aquatic > Marine > Unclassified | place: USA...
CAAAGTCTAGTAGTATCACAGCCTTTGTTGAACCAACAGTTGATGGTGGAGGTTGTATTCTGTTCGCTGGGAAACTAAGCGATGTTAATACTACATCAGTATCAGACAGTAGTGACAAAGATATCGACTCTCTTCTATTTCCTCGGCCTGAGTCATATAAGAAAGGAGAGCCACCACAACAAAGTGACATTGATACATTAAGCAACCTCATCCTTGAACAATTTCCATTATTGGAAGGTACTAATGGACTTGATGATCTTTCAAAGCAGTTACTATCGCAGCGTACTAGTGTAGCTAGCTCTGTCAAATGCTCCACATACAGCTCTTCCAGTGGTACTCCTGTTGCAATTGTAGGCGATGCAGGACATGCCACAGGCGGTGTAAGTGGACAAGGATGCAACAGTGCACTCATGGATGCCGTTACTTTGTCTGGGTGTCTTGAAAGGGAATATAAACCTCCTACCGAATTCATTTATAACATACAAAATGCTAAGCGAGACTTGCTTCATAAGGGTATCTCGTCATACTCACAGAGGGCCGTACCAGAAGGACATGCTCTTTATGATTTATCTTTTGGTAATGATGGCAAGACACTCCCAATTTTTCGAAATATAAGATCACTTCTATCAACTGGCATAGATGCGGTGTTTCGTGGGAGATTCGGTATAGGAAAGAAGCCTTTACAAACTCTACTTGCGAGCTCATTAACGTCCTTTGTAGATATAAGAAGAGATAGAGAGAAGTACTTTGTGGAGGATTTTAAGGAAAAGATATAGGTACTTGGTCTTTATATTACAGTCGGTGACTCTATCTACAATATAATACTACAAACAGCTTGATGTTGTCAGCAAAAGCAACAATCATTGCTATCACAACATCCATTATCAGTGCATCTTCTACCGCATTCTGACATACATGATAATCTTTTTGCGTATATTAGAATGATACCAAAGGCTGTCAAACATGCGCCATAGATGTATGTGGCATAACTTGCGAGGAGAAGGACAAAGATATTCAACAGCATAGGAAGAATCAACATGATTGTATAGAGTACTTTTCGAAGCTTGCTTGAATCTAAAATACAACATTTGGGAGGATGAGAGGGAGAGGATTCTAAGTGTGTGTCTTAAAGTGATAAGGTACAATTAATAACAAACTGACAACTCACCTCCTTTCCTTATCAGTAGTTGAGCAAATGCCAAGAACTCAACAGTAAGTGCTAGACAGAATGAAAAGTTCGAAAGTTCTATAATGAACCCAAATGGGAATGGTAGTAACAGGAGTATGACCGCGAGCCCAAGAAGAAGCGAATATGTGGGTGTATCATGACGACTCTTTTTACCAAACAATGAAGGTAGCTGTCCCCTTTCAGCCATTCCCTGAAGTTGCATACTATCTGATGACATTTCTGAAAAGAATTGAGCAAGTAACGATATACCTGCAGATACCACTATCCAATTACCAAGCCATTTTCCGGCAATATCTGTAGCTGCGACTGCAAATGCGCCTTCTTTCCATTGATCTTGTTCTATGTTCGTTGCACCAGTGGCTATCAAGACTGGAAGAAGATAGGCACAAGATGCCATGACTAATGATCCATATATTCCATTTCGATATGCCACTTTTGATACAATGGTGGTACTGGAAGATGTGCGTTTAGCGGTATATGAAGATGAAGAGAGACGAAGGTAACTCAAGTTAGTGTATGCGGCTTGCAAAGGCAATCAAATGAAGATAAATGAAGGCCAAATGAAGCACTCAAATCTCAAATACTTCATATGGAACACATGAATTCACATCATAAAACAATACTAACGCGGACTTTCCTGAAATGACTAGCCTGATCAAAGCCATTGAAGTTCCAATACAGTGTGTTTACAAATGGTCTGAATGCTATGCCAGCGATAGTTGCTGCTGGGAACCAACCATTTTGATCCAAGGCGTCATCATCAAATACTTCCACCTCTCCGGTTGGCGTCTCTGTCCATTTATTTGGATCTACTTTTGGTATACCTATAAGCACCATTAACAGAAATGGAACCATTGATATGAAGAATATTAGTATAGATGCCTTCCCTACCACATCAAGACCACGATAGTTTACAAAGGCCAACATTATTGATATAACAGCCAATATGATATAATGTAGAAACATATTATCAGTTGCTGTTAATTCTGGGAAGAATTGTCGATGTACATAAGATAGGAATAATACAGGATAGGATGCATTATTTGTAACGCCACTTATCCAACCAAGATAACCAACTAACAAACCAAACGTTTCACCAAACGCTTCCTCAACCCATCGTACACCCCCCGATGCACAAGGATACTTGGATGACATTTCATATGTTATTATTGATTCCGGTAATGACCAAATAAATGGCATTATACTAATTCCGATAATTGCATATAAATTGCCAGCGGCCTTTAAGGCAGGTTCTATGCCGAAGGGACCTCCACAGGCATTAAAAAATACTATAACGGCCAACACAAATCCTGAAATCTTCTTTTGATTAGTATGGTTGTTTTGTGTAGATGTTGCTTGTTTCATACCCCCTCCAGCTGCAGCATCAGCATCATTGCAGTCATCGAGCAGAGTTGTCGATGATTCTGCAAGTGTACTATCATCGTTGTTATTACCACCGATTAGCGGCTCGTTCAGCCCTTGAGATGATTCCTCCATCGTTAACAATGGTATACGGTACTCTCTACGCAAACGCTATCCGCCTATTGCATTACCACTTATATTCCATGTCAACTGAATTACTTTAGTTGCGTTTTGAGTTTGTGTTCTTTATGTCGCTAACTTTTTTTATGAGAGTTTGTGCACATCGTATGTACATTATACCACATACAAACTAAAACAGTAATCATGGCACGTTTACTAACCCTATTCATATCATGCATTCTCCTCGTTTGCAATGCCAAGGTGATAAACACTGATGTTTCGTCGAGCTACTTCCTTAAAGTTAAAACAGGAGTAGGTAAGAATCTAATAACAAATGTTATTTTTGCAATTGTTATTATATGTCTCATACTTATGATATCATCTCATATACAACACAGCTCAAGGTATTCATTGGATGTCAGAGTATATTGTTGGGAAGAGCGTCAATAGACCTCCTCGAAAGGTGAAGCTTGCGTTAGTTGGTAAGTATCTACTAGTTTATCAGTGATATGTTATGTCTAAAATTCATTATTGATACCTCTATGTATTTGATGCAAAACTTGCACTCGTAGGTGAGCGCATACAGTTTATATGATATGTCTGTATGTCTCAAATTTATTTACTGAACCTTTATGTATTTGATGCACACTCTCTAGGCATGGGAAGGACAGGAAGTACATCTTTTTCAGCAGCATTAAAGCAACTAGGATATGTTCCTGTTCATGATGATGAGGCAATAGAGGTGTCTGACATCTACTCGGCCATGATGGACGAAACGATGACAATGGATGAGGTTGCTAATGAACTCGGTAATCGTGGATTTGATGCACCTATGTTGAACATTCCAAAATTTGTAGATTGGGCTGCAAATGAACCTGATGTAAAAATAATCTTGACAACTCGAGATAAAACAAAGTGGGCTCAGAGTTGGTTGACTATAGTGCCGGTTGCATTTCTACCAAATCAGCGCCCATTCAAGTGGATCAAATCAATTCGTGAGCTGTCGGAACTCAATTATCAGATGATGGTGAGTATTCCAACAAACAACAAGCCAGAACTTTACAATGATATACCTACTCTTGAAGCTGGGTAAGTTCATATTGAATACATATCATGGTATCATTTTACTGTTTGATAAGATCTAACATTAATACGCACAAAGATTTGAAGCATGGACTGAGTATGTAATCAAATCTGTTCCAGAAGAGAAACTACTTGTATTTGATGTTAGACAAGGGTGGCAGCCTCTATGCTCTTTCCTGGATAAGCCAATACCTGAGGGATCGTTTCCACACATCAATGATCGAGTCGTTGTTGATGTTATTGTCAAATTGTTTGTTCTGTTCACATATATTTGGCCACTTGTGTTTGTACTGCCACTATTGATTGGATACTTAATCATACGATCATGTCTGATGCAGAGAGGAAAGAAGGAGAAAAAGGCATAAGCTTGGATGCGGAGTGAACATAACTTATGTGTATTGAACATAGATAGTGTATTTGAACAATGTTAAACTTTATAAAGACGATATCTAGTCTTCACATACACTTGTGAAGGGAGATGAAACGCCTGTTACTGGAGTGTGGCCATACTGAAACGAATTAGGAGCTGCTTTGCATCTCTCCCTCAAGTCATGAGGCAATTGAGTAATATCTCCCAAATACCAACTATCTCCTGGCTTCCAGTCAGGATCCGTTAGTGGATCAGGAAAAACGCTGCCATGAAGATATGAAATATGATCTTTCACTAATCCCTCTGCTGTTCTATCATCTAGGTGATCTCCTCCAGGCAATCTATCCATGTCTTGCTTCCATTTACGTGCTTCTGCCAGCAGTACCTCCTTCTCCAGTTGTAGCTTCTCTTTAGTAAACATGTCATAAAATGGACTCTCCTGTTTCCAATTGAGGGCATCAAATAGAGTCCCTGCCTCTTGACGATTATTACGTGCAACAGCTTCATCTAGTCGGTCGGCAAGAAGTATCTCTCGCATTACATTGCTACAGACATGTGTATCAGGAGCATCTTCTCTATCTCTTGACCAAATGTTCAAAGCAAGAGTGTCTTCATACGGTTGTTCAAACTGGTGCCACCAGAGGGCTGGCAAGAAGAGTATGTCACCTGGCCCCACAACGACCTCTCTCAAATAGGCATATTTAAAGTTTGGGTAATCTTTGAGGTCAGGATCAGTCAAATTAACTTGCGAAGAACCGACCAGTGGATGTGAATTGGGATATCTGGAAGATACAATGTATGGAGATGAAAGAGGGATGATATAACTTATGTTAGGGCGACATGTAAAGTAAGAGGAGTGAAGGATACCTCTGGTATCCTCAAAAAAGATCAGAAGAAGTCCCACCTCAACGTGACTTCATACATTCACACATAAAACAATACATACTAACGCGGACTTTCCTGTACATATCATCTAACTGACCGGGGTCTCCAATGTATGCTTTTTTCCTCCCCCAAGCCATTACATACAGATTGTCCGTTGCATCATAATGTGCTGGCATGATAATACCTTTCATACCGCTCCAAATCTTGGCATACGAGAAATCTCCCCAGAATGCTTGCTTCGCGGCCTGAAAGAAGTGAGTTTGAAGAAGATACAAAGGTATGAACAAAACGTCGATAACACATATATATCACATACAAACAGAGACTTACAATGGGTCGAAGTTGAGAAGTCACGACATCTAAATCATTTACAAGCTTTTGTGGCGCCGATCCGCCACCAACTGTCGCCTTCCCGTCTCTCTTCATTACAATTTCATGCAAGTAGTGTAGTAGCTTTGGGTTTGGTGACCGATTGGCCTTTCTGACAGTCTTGACATATCCAGCAAATGAATCTCGATACAGATGTGTTGTTGGTGCAAAAGGGTATGGATATCCAAGCTTCTTTGCCTTTTCCTGAGGTTCAAAGTATTGGCAACATTGACCACTCAGATCTGCAGCAATGTTGAACCCAAGTGACTCTTCGGTGTTGAACATATCATTCAAGTAACTTAATGTCCACTTGTGTGATACTGGATTTGGCATATTGTCGAACCAATCAGTGATGACAACAGGCTCTCCTCGGATAATGTATTCTTTCGCGTCCTGAAAAGTACGTCGATGTACCGATTTCATATTAGTTGTAAGTGTACTTGCAAGCTTTTCATGACGAGTTGACTGTAGTAATTCTGTCATATCTTGATCATCAAATACGGCCTCTAACTTTGCTGCCAATTCCTTAAATGCAACTTGAGCTTTCTTTGCATTCAATTTTAAAGCTTTCTTCGTTGATTCGTCATCATTCCATTTTATCATTCCCAATGCCTGCTCTGCTTTTACTACTGCCATCCGAAGGTACGCATAAGCAACTCTAAGCACGTCTGATCTACCTCTTTCCACATCCTTTATAGTTATTTCCGTTGCTCTGTTTATCAATGCCTCTACCGACATATCCAAATCATTTATTGCATTAAGCTTTTTGCATTCATCAACATCATTAATGGTTGCCATTGCATGTGATCGAAAGCATGCATTTCGTGTAGGAGAGAATCCACATTTATCAACTTTTGTACATCGTGTACACTGATCTAAAAAGTTTGCATCAGTTGAATCATCTGCTGTCAGAGAACGACACATCTTTGATTCGTCTTCTCGTCTGTTGGATTCAATATACTTTGCATCATCAAAGAAGTCATTTACTGTTTTCTTCACACTACTATATGTAATGGTATATGTTTCTTTATCTCCATATGTCCCGGCGGAACTACCCAATGTATATTCTCCTCCCCTCCTGTATGTACCAACTTCAGTAATAATAAAGACTTGTCCCTTTAATATGAGAAGGTTGTATATTGCAAAAGATAAAGCTCTAAAGTCAATACAGTTACATATGAATATGATATGATATACAATCAATATTAAAGACTCACCGCATATCCATCAATTGTTTTTCGACCTACATATATGAAATTATCATAAGAATAATGTGAGCATATGTATATTAGATATATGAACACAAGATATGCACAAAACAGTATAACATACCTCCATTCGGTTCTAATACACCATAATACAATTGTAAAGCTCCTTCTTTTAGTGAATTAACATTCCCACCCCAGTAAAGATTTACTTCTTGCTTGGCATTATTTATAAATGTTGCTTGTATCTGTTGTGGTAAATATTGTAATTTCGATTGTTCACCGTTTGCATTGATTTCGACATCAACTGCAATGCAACTGTATGCAACTATTATAAGGAAGAGTATGGTATGACTAGCGAGTGTCCGGATAGATTGCAACATTGTTACAAGATGATACTGGATGGCCACCATCAACCATCAATAACCCAAGGAGCGCTTTTAACTATGTAAGTGTCACTCTCTACCGAGAGTGCATGCGATACAACCGTTTTGATTCGTAAAGCCAACCAAAATTGAGCCACTCGCAACCCTCTCGGCATAACAACATACTCTCCCATTACATTGCAAATATATTCTTACATATACTATCGATATATCACCTATTATAATCGGACATATCATACAATATAAACCATGAATAACAATACAGACTTGCAACTAGTACCCGAAACACTTCTAAAAAAGAAGCATGATCTTGATACACTCCAAGCACAACGAGCTGCATCCTCCTTATCTCGATCCATCTCACGCAAACGTATAACCAACACAAAGAATAAAGTTAAGATTGTCAAGCCCGAAACTATACTAATACAATCAAGACAACGTAAGAAGAGTGCTATACGGTATAATCGTGTTAGTAAGAAGGGGATGCAAAAACGTGCAAGTGATAAAAGTATTACAAAAGTTAAGGTATGGGATAGTGTTAAGGATGTTGAAGTTGATGAAAAGGATTTACCACAAAAGAAGTCAAAGAAGGAGGAGGATGGAGATGAAGATATGGATGATAATAGTGATGAGGAAGAAGATGAAACAACAAATAAATATCATAAAATATCCTACAAATCGAATAGTATCGGTGCCACAACAATCTTTGCAATCTTACTCCGTCCAACAATCCATACAACACCCAAACCTGTTAAGAAAACTCTCTCCTCATTACGACTACGACGTATCAATGAGGGTGTATTCCTACCATACAATACAACTACACGTAAAATGTTACATTTAGTCGAACCATATGTATTGTATGGTGTGCCATCATTAGAAACTATAAGTGATTTAGTACGACGTCGTGGTTTCGTGAAAGTAGATGGTAAACGTATACCATTGAATGATAATAATGTTATTGAAAGAGAATTGGGTGATAAATTTGGTTTAATTTGTGTTGAAGATTTAGTCCAAGTTTTAGGCGGCGACAATAACGACGGGGGAGATGAGGAAGAGGATGTATTTAATCAGGTTAGCAAGTTTCTATGGCCATTCCGATTAACATCCCGCAAAAGTAAGTTTGAAAAGAAAATGTTAGATTTGAAGGATGGTAAGTTGTATGGTGATCAGGGTGAGGCTATGAATGGATACATTCGTGAAATGTTGTAAGAAGAATATTGGGAACGGGGAGGATTTAAGTCTTCTTCTGTGCAAACAGAGATTGATAAGAAGACCCTGACGGTATGTGAGATGTGAGAAGAAGAAGAGCCGAGCGGAAGGGGAGTTACCGCAAAAATTGAAGTATGACTATGTATCAAGTAGATAAAGTTAGAGAGAAATATGAAGGTTACAATCCTTTTGCACATCATAAGGTGTGATTGCTATTATAGTGTAGTGTTGCAATAGGAGAAGTATCCCCTTGCAACTCTACTTCACTGCTGATTTATCAGACACAGCGTAGCTGGCGTCTCTTCCCCTCAATTCGGGGATACCAATGTGGGATAGCAATCCCAGAAAATGAGAACACTGATATCAAATTTGGATATATCAGCTGTACATAAGCTGATTAGCTGTACGCTCGCTGTGTCGCACAATAAAAAGTAGTTAGTTATTACTGAAGTATGAGGATACCCAAAAGGATACCCGGCAAAAAAAATAACATACATAAGTATCACTTATCACTCCTCTAAATATCTCTTGCTATCTACCATGCTCTCTATGCCAATGGCAACTGCATTGATTATATCCTATAGATCCATTATATCTACTGTTGTTGTTAGTGGTATGGAAACTACTTCATCGGTGGCGGCGAGAGCGGCTTCAAGGAGAATATCCTCATTTTCTACATCGACGTCTTCATCACTTTTTTCTTCTACCTCGTCATCATCACTTTTTTCTTCTACCTCGTCAGAAGAGATCGATCTATCGGTGGCGGCGGCGGCTAAACCTCTTCTACCACCGAAAAGAATACTTCTTCTGCGCCATGGACAAGCTGTACATAATCCAAGAGCCGAAGCTGCACGGGAGGCAGGATGTGACTTTAATGAGTTCTTGAGATTGATGGGGGAGGATGATGCATTTGATTCACCTTTGACAGAGTTAGGCGAGAAGCAAGCAATGGATGCAGGTAGACAAGAGCATATCAAACATGCATTAAATGATGTTGAAATGGTAGTTAGCAGTCCATTTTCAAGAGCTCTAAAAACTGCAGACTTGGTTCATCAGAACAGAGATACAAAACGTGTGTGTTTAGAAGACTTTAGAGAGATTAATGGGAAGTTATTAAATGCAAAAAGACGTACAAGAACGGAACTTGAGGACCTTTATCCTCAATGGAACTTTGACTATATACCTATGGCAGATGAATCTTGGACTGAAGAATTGGAGGAGAAAGACGAGTGTGCAAAAAGAGGATATAATGGTTTGCTATGGATAGCAAAACAACCCGAACAAAAAGTTATGGTAGCATGTCATGGCGGATTGTTAAACCTGACATTAAATACAAACAGAAATATAGTATTACTAGACAGAAGAAGAAAGGCAGACAGTGACGAAGAACAACGCTGCATCACTAAACGATTCGGTAACTGTGAAATGAGAGAATTCATCATGACTGGATGGGCAGCGGATTATATGTCTAATGTACAACAAGATGGAGAGGAGCAACAAGTAGTGCTTACTTTAGAGGAAGTTACAATGGAATTACAAAAATCAGATATCTATGATGAAGAAAAGGTTGAGATGATGTAACTAAATGAAACTTCTGTATAGATAATATAGAAAAATTAAACGATTAACTGCTAACATCTGAAATCTCTTCTAACGCACTCTTCTTCTTTTTCATTGCTGCCTTCTCTCTTCTCTTGTATGTGAATCCTGGTGGATTAAAGTCTGGTCGGAATCCGACAGTATTAATTGATATCTCTGACACAGGAACTCGTTTTGATATCAAAAGTACATGTTCTGCTTCATCTTCGTCTAGCGGTGTATCAGTATCATCGGCCATATTAAGTGTTGGTGGCATAATTCCAATCTATTGTTAAATGGCGTTAGAATCAATTAAATGTAATATAAGTATATTGAACAATGAATGAGCTATCTCTTACCTCCATGAGCTTTGCAGCTTCTTTCCCTTTTGCTGCTAGAGCCGGCCACATGTGCACAGCCGTCCACAATATCAAACCCTTCTGAATAGTTATAGCTGCTCGAAGATCGGCACTGTCACCAGAAGCAACAATTTTGCCTGTCCTGTACCAACCAGTTGCAGTATCTTTATCATTCTCACTATCACCAATTCTGACAAATACATCACCTACAATAAAATGTTGATAATCTTCATCTTCAGGGTTTCCTTTCGGTTCAATCTCTAACTCTGTTATTTGCATAAATGTATCCCATTGTGTTTCAAGTGATTGCTTATCAGCAGATACTGTTTTAGGTTTTGATATTGATATTGATGGCTTGCTCCCGAATCCTCCACCACTACCAGTACTTTTCTTCTTCTTTTGTTTCTTTGCATGCAATATTACAGATAGAGATGAAGTCCTCAATAGCTGATGATAGGATGGAATAATGAATGCTGATACATTATCAGCAAGTACTATTACTGGTAGGAGGCCGATGACATACTTCATGATGAACTATGTGATGTTACGATAATAGTATGTATGTATGCTATGCAACTCGGAG
>Ga0214477_101520_pt1 | contig 10700 bp, 9 predicted proteins | sample M1_20Mar14CPVII9_FD_165058 | JGI IMG/M metagenome (GOLD analysis project Ga0214477, IMG submission 165058) | Marine eukaryotic communities from Monterey Bay, California, United States - M1_20Mar14CPVII9sort6BwellC16 | ecosystem: Environmental > Aquatic > Marine > Unclassified | place: USA...
TGGTGATGAAGATAGTCAGGAACAAGTGAAGGAGGAAGCAAGAAAGTTTGTGTCTAAAGACAAGTAAACCTTAAGATATTGTAAATGTAAAATAGATAGAGATTAACCAAATCTCTCCAAACTCCGACCCGATGGACCTTGTGCAACTCAGTCTGTACTACTTGCACATTATTGTTTTGATTGAATATTAACTTGGTAAATTGTAAAGATGAATTGTTTTGCCACATCTGATAGAGTTTGTTAGTATTTCATCATCTATACATGTATTCTCAAATATTCACACAATGAATAACTTACACGATACTCAAAGCATTAGTTAACAAATGCAGTAACATTGTGGCAATAATACAATCGTCTAATAGTATCATCAATCTCCTATAATAATATCGTCCAATCAATACTCTACGAAATCAAAATGCTCCTTGAAGGCACTCAAATTCTGAGATGCTGCCAATGGTAACAAATCCCACTTCTCGTCACAAGTTAATGCAATCCTCAAATAACTCCAGACATGTCTAGCCTCCGGATTAAGACTTAATGTTTGCAAGTAACATCGTGCCGCTTCTGAATAGTTGTGTAGATTGGAATGTGAGATTGCCATGTTTAGCCAACCTCTTGCGTATTTTGGTTTGAGACTTAACGCCACCTTATACAACGGTAAAGCCTCATCTGATCGATTACCATTGGCAAGTGTAGCACCAAGCTTATTCCTTAATTGATAATCCTTCGGTCGGACATCAATGGCACGTCGGAAGGCATCAACGGCGGCATCATAATCTCGACTAACATTATATACCACACCTAATGCCTCATAGACATCGGCAGCGGCATCATCAGTCCGATCATACTCCAAGGCACGCAATAGTAATCGTTCAACGTCACGCATTTCAATTACAGTCTGAGCTCTCATCTGTCGTGCTGACCTATTATCCCCATTAAGTATTTCCTCTTCGACATTGGCAGTACCATACAAATCTTCCTCTTCCTCATTCTCCTCCTCCTTACCCATCTTCTTACTATTGGTAGTATCATCAACCATACCAGCATACAATGGATGGTTCGCAACCCAACTCTTCAATGTCTCGACAGCCTTTTCATAATCTAATTCATTCACATATGCCACACCCAATGCCAATAACGTTTCGGGTGAGAACGGGTCACGTTCTAATGAATGTAACCAACAAATTATTGCCTTTTGATCTTCATCATTCTCGGTATGACATTTCCCTAGCATACGCCATGCGTCGGCATGTTCTGAATCTATATTGCGTAATGTTGATTCAAAGCATAGTATTGCTTTTGAGATGTTACCCTCGTTGAAATTTTGTATGCCTTGTTCATATAGATTGTCGGGATAGGATAAGTTTTGGGGTGGTATGTCAGTTGTTGCGGTGGTGGTGCAGCCATATGTTCTACTTGCTTCGGAGAATTCATATTGTTGTGGCTCGGCAGCTGTATTGTTGGTAGCATCACCAGTAGCTGTAGTACTAGCCTCTTCGGTATACATTCCTCCCATATTACTAACATCATACTCTTCTTCTACATCCTCGTCGTCAAATTCATTAGCATATTCGGCCTCAGCATCACGCCATGCCTGTGCTAACCGTTCTATCGATGCAGCCTCTGTTATACCCTCATGATTTAATTGCTCTTCTTCACTAACTGTTGCTACATCATCTTCTTCGTCTTGATAAGAAGCTTGAGCTTGAGACGAAGCTTGATTTGTTGAATTTTGATCTCTTACTTTTGAAGCAGATGCTTTTTGCTTTTTCATCATTTGCTGTTGCTGTTGATTCTTTTGATGTTGTACCATTGCAGCCATTTGATGTTGTTGCATTTGAATTTGTTGTATCATCATCATTTGCTGTTGTTGTTGCTGTTGCATTATCATTTGTGGTGGTGGCTGATGCATGAGTTGTGCTTGATGGTGCATATGATGTGGATGTGAATGTTGTATCATGTGATTGTTCATCGGGGAGGACATGTGTTGTGGTATGGATTGATGTATATTATTTGAACTAGAAGATGTAGAGACAGCCCATGCACTGTCCATTTGATTATTCATCATATAATTTGTTGACTGTGGAAGAGGCTGATGTGAGTTTATCATAATAGCATTAGCACCACTTGATTGGTTGATACCGCCGCCAATACTCTCCATGGGAGCCAATGGCATTAAACTTTGACTACCTCCTCTTGCAACTCCTCCTCCGCCATTGACAACGCCACCCATTGATGAAGATGTAGCAGCAGTACCACCCAAGAAATTTCCAATTGCACGAGTTGCAGAGGTTGCCGCAGATGATATAGCATTACCACCGACGGCGCCATTGCTACCCTGATTTAGTGTAGATGCAACAGCTGATTGAATGACACGATCAATGGCCGTGCCAGATGCTGAACAGTCCGCCATTGTTGAGTAAAGTATGTATTGCAATCACACAGCTACTTAGCAAAGATCAGTGAAAAATGAAAGTTATATGAAATTTTTAAGAGTCGATCATGACCTATGATCAATCTGTTGCATTCATTCCATTCACAATATACCTTCTGGTGGTAGGTATTATTAACAAATATCGATTGGTGTAACAACACTCACATACTGCAGTATTACTCATCTCGTTTTCTTCTCTTGGTGGTGGTCTTTACATAGGTATCCTTTTCCGTTTACTCGCCTGCAGATCTTTTTATCAATTGCACCTGTCAATACTGTAGAAGCTCACCAAAAGACGACGAAATATGATGCTCTTGCCTTTCATAATCACCACCATTTGCTGTATGAATCCAAGAATTAACTACTCACAGAGGTATACAATACCAAAATTTTGAACGATAAGGAATAAGAGGAGATAAGGTACATGAAGAAGACTCGACTATGGATTGCAATAGTAATACCAATTTGGTTTATTTGTCTAAACAATATCAGAGTAAGCCTTGGTATTGAAACTACAACTTTCATAGCTGATGATAGGCCTACATACACGACGTCTCCGTCATCATCTGCCATAGATGTACAGTTAATGAAAGACAGATTACATTACACACAATCAAATGACATTCAACATATACTACGGAAGAATCATACTCTTCCTCATTATCTCATGCATATACCAAAAACAGCTGGATATTATGCCTACAGAATCGTAAGCAGCACTTTATCAAATGATCCAAATTACAATAAACTATCACCAAATGACAAGTATAGACTATGCAACGTTGGTGAAATGCCAATATTAAAAGATACAATTCTAATGCCAGAATATGGAGGTACAAAATGTACAATGTACATGTCTGAATATCATTATAACAAACTACCATCGAATAAGATACCACAATTTGCATATACAATCATTCGCAATCCAAAACATCATGTCCTGTCTCAGTACTTTCATTGTACTGAATCAAATGATCGTGGAGCACGTCAGAAGAATGCCAAGCGTGAGGTACCTTTGCCAAATCTGGATGAATGGTTGAGTAAATGGGTACTATCGATAGATGATTCAAAAGAGCGATTTCTAAACTCTAAGATGCGATGCTATAATCCGATCGATATGCAAAGCAAATATGTTGGCTTTGATAATGATTCATTGAACAATACTGCTATGAAAAGTATACAACAAAAGTTTACAGTGGTTGGTCCTTTAGACGATATTGATCGCGTCTTGTGTGTTGTTATGATACACTATGCCGGATGGCTACCTGCTAAATGCAACTGCAGTAGTAGTGATGACGATCAGAGAAGACGTCGTTTAGCAGAGATTAGTCAACATGGTGTTATACATCATGGTAGTACCTACAATACGACACGGTTTGAAGATTCATTGATTGAAAAACTCACGACAAAAGATGAACTGCTATACGATTATTCAAAGCAACTATTTGAAACGCAATTGAGAGTAGTAGAGGAGTATTTCAATGTTACAATATGTGATACGATACGATAATACAATTGAAGACTAACGCCGGGTATTACAGTACTACTAGAAAAGGCAATAGTTTCATTACATCTTTACAACTATTTCAATATACCTTTACAATGCAAGACAAGACAAGGCAAGGCAGACAACAGACAAGTTATTTCAATCCCAAACTCTTCACTCAGCTATAACGGATTAGTCAAAGTTTCCACAAGCTACACGGGGACTACCACAATGGACGACAAGAGACAATTGCTCCAAATCGTCAATTGGAAGAATGAACGAATCTTGGAATACCTGTGTCTTCTTGTTGAACTTGATCTTCCCTAGCTTGCCACTCTGATCACCTGCTTCACACTTGATAAGGTTCTCTCTATCATCACAAGCATATGCATTTCCAATGAGGTCACAGCAGTTGCCTGGATAGGTCTTAGGTTCGGGACCTACACCATCGATAGGGTCCCCATTGCATTCCTTCTTGTGGAACTCAGAGGCACCTGTGCATCCAAATGTAGGATCAGCATGTCCTCCTGTAGCACTAGCACCACATTCGCCCGGAGCAGGCACCGGTTTCTCATGAACATGCCAGTTCAAGCCGCTGTCACATTCATAATCTGCATTCTTCAACACAGACTTATCAAATTTACTCAACTGGACTGTCCACTTTCCTGACAGCTGATTTTGATCACCAGATTCTTGAGTGAATGTGGCCGTTCCCTCAATGCCAAAGTTACCACCGAATGTGGTCTTGATGGTCTTCGTCTTCTTGCAGCCTTTCCAGGGCCAATAGCAGCCACCGAAGAGCTTCCGATCACCTTGTTCACGTTCACGAAGGTTGTTCTGTACATAAAGAGAATACGACAGTATAGAAGCATATTGTCATATGAGACATTTCAAATATGAACATATCATATGCACATAATGATAATGATACATTGCAAAAGAAACTTACAGATTCAGCGGCTAATGCTGAGCCGGCAGAGACGATGATTGCAAGTGCTGAGATGATCTTCATGATGTTAGAGATGTATAGGTTGATGAGACGATGAGATATATAGAGAGAGAACGATGTCTATTCACGAGGAGATGTAAATTATGAGGCATTACCCTTTAAGATTATGCATTCTCTTGACGCCATGATTCCTCCGGAGCCACCACATCATCATCATGCGCCTCCACCTCATGTGCCGATCGTGTTTATGTTCTTTTCAAATAATAGCCGACCATGAGGGCGTACAATCCTATGCCATCAAGTGCCCCAATTCTATCTCTCCACTTTGAGACTCTTGACTTTATGGACACATCCTGCCTTCAATTACGACCACCTTCTTCAATATGAGTTTCTAACATACTATTCCTATGTAGAGATGATACTTCAAGTGTGTCTCATCAATCTTTCCTATACAAAGCATTCGTCAGTGCAAATATACACTGGTGAAAGAAAAGTGAGATAGAATAAACCAAGGCAGTTGATCTGTTTCTTCTCGAGAAGATATTGTTTTTGGTTTAGGAACTTTATTGGTATCCTTTAAATGTCGCAAAGAAAGTAACAGACCGACTCTCGCAGGGCTTGCTTGAAGAGGTTGATGAGCTGGTTGTTGATGAGAGTGGTTGGTATTGGAATGTATTGTCGGTAGGAAAGGCAATATACCGGTGTAGTAGAAGATAGGAAATGCTGTATAAAAATGTTTGAGATCAAGCTCTAAATAGACATCACAATTACACTCGCATAAATAATGATGTCTGATACTGTTGACGTTGGTGAACTGAATAGTAGTAAAGCAACATCACGTAGTAAAGTCAACCGTCCAAAACTAAAACCAATATCAACAGACAAACCATCCAATGATAATGCAAGGCATTATGAGGGGTTGCTAGGATTTGGTGACATATTAACACCGGGAGAGGTGATGACGTCGACGTCACCATCAAAAGTTGTTGATGTTTATGATGGTGCATGTAAATTGAAACAACGGCAGTCAGATATTACTATTGATAACAATGGTATGATGTCTATAGATCTAACCCCTAACCCACCATCAACATCGTGGTGGTCGCTATTTACTTGTTGTCGTCCTCCACGGACGACGGCCTAATGAAGTATACAGCAGTAGCAATGAGGATATACCAATGGATGATATACTATCACCACATTCATTTAATGATAAGGGGACACCGCTCATCAAGTCACCAAATACACGTTTGGCAGAGAAGGATACTGTTATTAATGGGCTAAGAAAACAACTATTGGTCGAGGAGGAGACTACTGAGTTATCTTATGAGGAGATTGATGCTCTACAGCAGGAATTACAACATGTAAAATCTGAATTAGAGAACACAATTGCAATTAAGAATGGTGTATCTAATGAAAGGGACAGGATATTAGCAGATAACAAATCACTGAAGAAGGAGATATCAATAGATAAAGAAAGGATTACATCTCTTGAGTCAAGCTTAAGACAATCAAAAGATGATGTGATCTCCAAATTATCAGATATCAATAGTCTAAAGAAGGAGATTGAAACCACACAAACTTTTCTGGTTGAAACTACAAATCAGAGAGATGAGCTAATAACTAAAGAAGAAGCAATGAGGAAGGAAATTAGTGTCATATTGAATAAAATGAAGTGGATGCAACACGACGTTGAAGTATTGCAATCAGAAGTGAAGGAAGTTAATGCTGATAAGTCTAATCTACAAAAGGTCAATAAAGCCAAAGAAGCAGAGATTGATGAGCTGATGACTGAGAAGAGTTATCTACAATGCAAGATTACTGAAAAGGATACGGAGATAGACAATCTAAGAAAGGAGCTAGGTACTTCCAAAGAGGAAACAAGACAGCTCTCGGACAAGTTAGATCAGCATGATGAGGGCAAGAAGAAGGCTAACGAATCCATTGTACTGTTATCTACACAAAATAAGGAGATGGTGCAACAGATTGAAAAGTTTAAAGCAGAACGAGAGTGGAACTATGAGACAACATCGTCTCTTCGTATTGAGCTTAATGATGCGAAAGAGAAGATCAAGTCACTGGAGATTGAATTGTTTAACCACAGACGGATATTACTACCAAAACCGAGTTCATCACATTTTTCAATCTGGGGTTTCTCTATTGATATTTAAATGCTGCCATGTCATCTAAGAGCCTACTTCACCCATACATCTGCCTCGCTATGTTCCACACGACGCTCTCGACGCGGCAGCCGGCGGCGTGATAATGGTGGCGGCAAAAACAGGCCAAACGTCTTTGTCAACTGTTAGTTATTATGCAAACAAAAGACATCATACCAACATCAACAAGACTACCAGATGGCAAGGGCAAGGGATACAGATATCGTGTTGACAAAGCCGCCGTCGATAGCGTGGTCGAAGATATTTTCATGTTGCCGACCCCCTCCGTCGTCGAAGGTATTGACAGTGGACAATCGTATTGTTAAAGATGATGATGATTGCAACAGAGATGATACACAAATTATATCAACTTCATGCCATCAACATTACATCGATCCTGATAAACCTACTATCGATGCTGATAAATCATACAGTAGTATCTCGTTATCGTATTCAATCGATAAGTCAATGAGGGGCGACAGCTCGGCGGTGAAAGTGAAACATACTTCCGTACTTGATTCTCTCAAGAAGTCAATAATATTCGAGGAGGAGAATGATGTATTGATGTTGGATGGTATACTAGATGAAAGGGACGATGAGCTATTGCAAGGTGGTAGAGGAGACTCTATTCAATGTAGTAGAGAAGAGACTACAGGGGTAGAGACTTTGCAAAGTAAGATTACATCTCTCGAGACAGATTTGGCCAATAAATCCTCTGAAGTTGATCGTTTGCGAAGAGAGCTTGAAACTGCAGCCTTTCTCTCATCAATAACTGAGGAAGAAGCAATGAGGAAGGAGATAGGTATCATATTAAATAAGATGAAATGGATGAAGCATGATGTTGAGCAACTCCAGAGTGAAAACTCAAATCTATACAAGCTTAACAAAGCCAAATCGGCAGAGATTGATGAGCTCAAGAAGGAGAAAAAGAAGGCATATGATTCAATTATACTACTGTCTACACAACTTCAGCTACTTAATGATGCAAAGATTGAACGAGATTTGTTGGAAGAGGAGAATACATCGATGCTAGAGAATCAACAAGATCAGATCGATAGACTGCAATCTGAGAGGGAGTACAGCTATGAGTCTTTAGCTTCTCTTCGTATTGAGCTTAATGATACGAAAGAGTCCAATGCAAAGCTCAAGAGACTGCTTCCAAAAGTGTCAGAGATTCAGGCTCGCACTTGCAAGAACTGCGGCAAGCGCCGAGGAAGGATATCGATCTAAAGTTGGCCTTCAATTTGTATAGTGCTTATAACTCATATCATTCGGTAAACTAACTATAGTTTATCTTATCATCATAAGTTTGTTTACAACAATAGTTTATCATCATAAGTTTGTGATGTAGACGGCTAGTTATCAAATCTTACAGAAAAAGGAAAGTAAAAACAAGCAAGCAGTATCGTGTGGTTACAATAAGCTTATTCCACACATGAACAAAACAATACTCTACAACCAACCGCCATATATAACTTCAATAAAATATATACACTCTCTGATCCGGCAATAAGAACATCTGCATTCTAAACCCACACCATCTAAGATACTACTCATTCAATCACAGGAATCAAACTATCTTTGCTGCTTCCCTCGGCCTCCTTCAATTGTGGCACAACTTCTAAAGATGAATCGCTGTATTCTAAGGTCCTCAAAGTCATCATTTTACCGAAATCCTTCTTCTCCTCTTCGCTCTTATTACTACATTCGTACTGTGTAATCAATTTTGAGTTATTAAACAAGAAGGTTGTAGAATTAAGTTGAGGTAGCCATGAGCCAAACATATGGCGGCATATCATCAGTAGCAAAAACTGAGGAAAGCCGATTTCAAGTTGTTGCTGAGTTGAGTTGATGTTGATAGTATTGTTCTGAGAGCCAATCTCAGGCATATCAACGCCATCTACATTAATCTCAGGCACATCATCATCATCTGTATCATTCTCAGTTACAATTGTAGGTAATTTCTTCTTCATTGGACTCTCATTCAAATTGCTATACCAATAATCAGCCTCGTCGGGATCACTCATTTCACCAGCATCATCATCAACATCCTCTACCAATGTGGCCAATTTTTCAGGTGATAGTGTAGCATAGAAACCAGGTTGTGTAGGCGTAGGAGCTGTTGGTGTATTATTATTATTATCGTCCTCCGCAAAGGTAACCGATTTTGATTTGGGTGTTGATATAGTAATCTCACCAATAAAAGTATCTATTTCAGAGGATTCGAATGAAGAATCTGTTGGTGTATACGGAGAGAGTAGGGGGTTGGAGTGGTATATATATGAGTGATAATGTATATATGTACAAAAATACCGTTGGTATAAATATTGACACAAGATGTGTACAAAAAGTTGCAGTATGAAGGACAACCATTAAAACTATAAACAGCCATCATAGATAAACTCACCACTAGAACCATCTGAGCAGGCAGTAATCGGGGTGTCAACACGAGATGTCTCGTCAACCTTGCCATCATCTGTTATAACTTTTAGCGTGTTGGATTTTTTTGTAGAGTATGTGTAATTTTTATCATCTTCTTCTGAATCATCCTCCGGCCGGCAGCAATTATTGAAATTTAACATTGACCACCATGGCCGCCTAGTAGATGGTTGGGGTGTAAGGTCTTCCATTGCGTCTACTTAACTAATAACAAATACTAAACAACATCAAAACAAATTTTTGCTTTCGGGGCACCTTTACATGGCTGGGCCCTTTTAGGGGCACTTCGCCCTTCGCCCTTTACCCTATGTATAATAAGGTCAATAATATTACCAATACTGGAGTTTGAGTTTGCAACTTACTAATCAGTATATATAAGGAAGGTAGCGCTGTAGATTTAGCAAGTAGATCAGTTTGGGGAGCTAGATTGGTAGGACAATCTTTCTATATATATCATTTTGACTTTTGTTGATACATATTGCAAATTGCACCTTAATATTGGTATGTTGTATCATTAATATCGGATCATCATGAAGCTGTCAACAATAAATTATAGTAATAATGAAGGTACATCAACTACTCAACCTATCACAACTCATGCTTCTACCAAGAGTACAGAGATTGCAGCTACCACTCAAACCAAAGGTACCACTCCACCAACTAATATTATGAAACACCTGCGCAGAGCCGCTGGATCGAAGAAACCAGATGTACTCCCAGCCTTCCTTAAAGAGTATCCACAAATAACATTAGAAGATATATCAGATACAAAAGAAAATCATGGTAGATCGGCATTGCACATGGCTGCATGGACTGGTCACATTTTAAATGTATCATTACTATTGGATATGGGATGTGATATAAATATTATTTCAATAAAACCACAAAACTATGGAAAGTCGCCAATCTTCTTTGCAGCAACGCGAAGTAGAAAGGATGTAATGAACTTACTATTGGATAGAGGTGCTAATGTTTTGATTGTGAATAATAAAGGACAGAGTGTCTACAGTTTAGCATGTTCACACTTTGAACCCGAGTTGTGTAATCGTATTAAGCAGATTGAGATTGAACAAGAAGATGCCAATAGAGATAAACCACTCAATGGCTGGGTGAATTATAGAGTAAGTCATTCAGATGGTAATCTGTATGGTGATTTGGATCTAAGATTCTTGGGCCGTGAACTAACAGATGACGATGTGGTTAAAGACGGGATAGTGAATCCAACAACAAAGA
>Ga0214477_101524_pt1 | contig 10678 bp, 11 predicted proteins | sample M1_20Mar14CPVII9_FD_165058 | JGI IMG/M metagenome (GOLD analysis project Ga0214477, IMG submission 165058) | Marine eukaryotic communities from Monterey Bay, California, United States - M1_20Mar14CPVII9sort6BwellC16 | ecosystem: Environmental > Aquatic > Marine > Unclassified | place: USA...
AGCACAACACAACAGACGACATATGAATACAGATAAGATACACTTACATCGAAGTACTTGTTCTAGAACGTTTGCTAGTTCCTTCCTATTCTCTTCACTATCGAGTACACTCTCATCACAAGATTTTCCGATACAGTCTGGCATATCCTTGATATCCAAGCTAACAGATTGGCCACGAGCAGAACAAATGATATGGATCGAAGGAACAGTTGTAAAGTTGCCTTTGAAGATGATGGAATTGCAATAAGTTATAAGAGGTAATAAGTAACACATCATGTGAGCAAAAAAGCTATATCATTATAATCTCATTCGAATGATACACTCTCTCGTTCACTTACCTCCGGCAGCAGTGCATGCAAGCTGAAATTGACCCAAATCACAAGATCCAAAGTCCTGTTTGAGATTATTACCATCCTGAGAGTAAGGGCATGTCTGACCGAGAGATTCGGCAGCGGTCATAAGATTATTATTCTCTGTCAGTGATTCAATCTCTGCCTCACACTCAGGACTAATATCAAACAAATTGAGGGAGTGGCCAGGTTGGAAGATGCTTCCATTGTCCTTTGCAGTTGTAGTAAGAGTTTGTAGATTGTCTTTAATTACAGCTAATGCCAATGCATCATCTTTGATGGCTTGAGTTTGAGCACATGATGAGGCAAGAAAGGTCGTAGCGGCGGTGATAGGCAAAATGATGAATTTCATTGTATGCAGTAGTTTTTTAGTTTGTTGAATGGGTATTTGTTACAATAGTGATGGGATCTATCTACAATACTTTATTATGGTTGGGAGGTTGCAAAGAGAGCGAGGTTGATTTATTTGCAACAGCTGCAAACTCTTTATGTCAGCTTCGCGTATCCAAGAGTCACTAAACTCAAGGAGTCTGTCCTTTACTACCTACGAATACACCTTGATGATGAGATGAGAGTTGATGAGTAGCTTGAGAATGGTTGTATTATCGAACTGCTGGTAGGCCTGATGTATACTGTTAGATATCCTAATACTTAAGAGGTGGCTACTTCTATATATCTAAATCAACTGTGCGTGATCTACTCTTTTGCAGCCTTCGGTGCCATTAGTTTCAACTGCAATTCATCTTGAATAAAGTCTGGATGGCTTCCACCAGGCATTGCCTCTTCTACAAATGGTCCTTCAACATTCAATAGAAAAAGACCCAGCATTCTCTCAGCACGAACTCTTGCAAAGTCTTCTTCCTCCGATAATGCCGTATCCAATGTTAGAATACAATTCTGTTCTATATCATCAGGATGTAAACCAAATGTTGTCTTCCATACTGTAGATTCAACCTCATTAACTAGAGATGAGGTAGTAACACGATGATTCCATTCCCATTCTAAATCATCGAGACGCATTAGTACACCTACTATCCGTCCTCCTATTGTTTGCAATTCATCTTCCGTCCAATCATGTGGTGTTGTACTCTTGTTCTTTGTATACTTTTCCATGAATCGATCTGCAAACTTTACTACACTATATTGAACCTCGAACCATTCCATCGAATCATTAATCAATCGTAGTGGTGAAGTAGTTGAGTTCTGTGAACGTAGCCTGAATGCTTCTTCAATTGCATCAATTGTTATCGGATGGAGAGATGGCCTTGTTGTTTGATGTTTGTCATCATCTTCTCTTAATGTATCATCTTGTAATGTATCAGCTGTTGTATCACTAGCAGACTCCATGACTTCTTCTAAATCAACATCAGATCCAAACAATACATCTTCTTCTAGGAAATCAACATCCATGCATGGTATCTTAACATTATTCTTACGTAATCCTGGTCCTTCAATATCATGCAAAAACATGGCCAATAAGGACTTTGATCGATTGTCACGTATTGTTGTATCAAAGAGACATGTTGAATCTATGATTTCAGCTGTTTTGGTATCCGATTGATATGCATTTAGTTCTTTGATTGGTATACCCAAACTAATACACTGTTCCTCCGATATATCATCACTGTTATTACTACATCTTTTTAATAACTCATCCTCAAGTTCATCCAATCTTACCAAAACTGCCACAACTCGTCCAGCCATTACTTGCAATAGTTCTTCTTCAGCTTCATTCTCTTTTGGATTTAGTTTGTGACGAGCTAGATATTCCTCAGCAGCCTCTTGGGCAATCTTACCAGCTGTTAATGTCACTTCCCATTCTTCCATTGATCCATTGTTTATGTATCGTAATGGCATTTTAGGATTGGATTGTGATCGTATGTATAATCCATTTGATATTGCTGCTATTGTTGATGGGTGTAAATCTGATAGTACTGTTGATGTGTCCTCTTCTTGTGCATTTGATATATCATTATCAGTATCTTTAGTGATAGGAGAGGAGTTCAATAATTGTATAGTTGTATAGGATGCTCGAGGTTGAATAGTAGGTTGATAATGATGCACGAAGGAGGTAGGGGGTGATGGATTATTATGAGAGTGTATCTTCCCAATATTTTGTGTATGATATGCGTCGAAGGTAAATGAATTACATATCTCTATAGAGATGACAATGCAGAGACAACAAAATAAGATATATCGTCGTTGCAACATTATGATATCGGCGTTTTAGAAGAGTCCTAGGTATATAACCTCTTCCTCTTTTTTATGGTACCGAAGCTGCGTACTATATTTGTATGTCTAGGTTAGAATCTACATTGAAATTATTGCAACAAATGTTTGTTGGGAAGGATTTGGATACCCCAACTCATACTCTCCCCCACTACCCCGATACCTTATTAACTTTGAGCCTTCTTTGTCTTTGGCTTGATGCAATCTACTTTATGCCCAGCATTCCAATGTTCCACTTGACACTCTTTGCAACAGTACCAAGCGGCTCGGCACCTAAAAAGAGATGGTTAGACATAAGATTTGAACGGTGTATAAACTGTCAAGATGTTGATGTCAAACACTTAACTCACCTCACACACCCCATCAGCTTGTTCTTCCCATTGGGACATCCGTTGCAATTTGCACAGTGCTGTTTCGCCTCCGCTTCTAGCTTCTCGGTAAATCTTCTTGGTTCCTCCATTGCTTTCTCGTCCTTTAGAAATAGATCCTTTTCGGCAAACGCTTTACGAGCCCAATACAGAGCTTTTGGGACAGGACTAAAACCGGGAATATATACATTACCATCATAGACAAGATTGCCCACGGTTATCAATACTTGTGCCAATGAGAAATAAGCAAATGAGTCTCCATTATCAGCGGCCATTTGTAGGTAGTGTTTTGCCAAGGACCATGATTGTTTCATACCACCCTCTCCAAATTGGAAGAGCACTCCTAGAATCCAATAGGCACTTTGAAAGACTATCTCATCATCATTACTTTTCGAAAGACAGATCTGTAGGTTACTACAAGCAAGTGTTGCATATAGTGCAGCGTCTACTCTCTCTTTTCCATTCCCCAAGCCCTTCCACCACATCTTAGCAGCATATTCTTCTTGAGCAATTCGATACCCTCCATCTGCAGATATCTTCAAAAGATTTATAACAATCTCCTCTGACTTTTCACATCCGCACTCTCCCTTCTTATGAAATTCGGCTAATCCATGAGCAGATCCAGGATGACTGTCTCGAGTTGCTCTATATAATTTCAACGATAGTTTCTTGTTTTTAGGGATACCCTCATCGCTAGCACCAACATAGGACATCATAGCTATCCATTGTTTTGCACATACGTCACCCTTTTCAGCCAATTTCTTGGTAACATCCATTATACCCTTCTTGTTCCTTCATTTCCAATTTTAAGAAAAGACATTTATTAGATGCAGTTAGATGGGCATAAACAATATAGACAATACATTGACTTACTTAGGGTGCTCGGCTCGACAGAGAGGGCATATTCGGATCGCCTTTCTTGACTCGTCCGTATGAGTTGAGAGTATATCCTTCATGCATGTATTGCAAATTCCACCGCCACAACAACTCCGGAGATGAAATGTCAGATAATCTGTAATAGGGAACGTCTCTATACATATCGGACACTCTTTTTCAAGCATGTATGGATGTAATTCTAAATGTTCTTGCACAACTAATTGTATATTTAATTTCCCGAAGACGTCAAAATTAATTGAGAAGGTTTTATATAGAAGAATAGTATGATGTTAGCACATAATATATATTATGTAGGCATACGATATACACACCACAATAGAAAGTAAAACAATTAGCGGAATTGGCAAACCAGATCCACTCATTACATACACCTCTAGATGTTGGCAAAAGAACACATAACCTACCTGATGCAATTCTTTCCTCCTCCTCAATTAATTGCAACTGTCCCTTCTTCTCATTGAGATTTGTTTGATGTTTAGCCCTCTCTTGCCATACCACACGATCATCTGTTTCCTTATATAACGGTAGCTTTGCAATAATCTCCTCCTCGGCAGCAATCTCTTTTAGTAGCTGATCTTTTTCTTCATTCATCTTTCAATATATTGGAAACTTCTTATCACTTTATTGATGATATATCGTTGCATCTATTGCAATATACCCGCCCACAATAATGGCAGGAGGAAAGGAGACAAAGAAGAAGGAGGCAGAGGCATTATTTCCAGATGTATGGTGGCAATCACCTGGCAAGAAGGACGATACAACTTCAGCAGCGGCGGATACACCCAAATGCAATAATTTACAAACAATCGACAATCATACAAATTATGGTTCACTACAATATAAAAGTAATACCTCCTCATACAATAATATATCAGAGGTTGATATAGAAGAACAAGGTAATGCTAATATCGAAGTAGAAGAAGGAAAACACAGTAGAACCCCGTCACTAATTGAACAACTTATCGAACAACCTTCTGAATTATTAGAAAGTTTAGTTGACAGTTGCAATAATCAAATATTAACACTACAGCGTAATATCAACGGTGATGAAGATGACACTAGTGATATAAGTAACCAATCATCCAGATCAAATGATAACAGTGATGATGATGACAGTTCTTGTGACAGTGACAATTCAAGTCAATATTATGATGAAATTGAACAACCCCATAGAACACTTGGATTATTATTCTTTGATTTTATACGATTTGTAGCAATTAGTGCTAATTTACGATGCGTGAATACACAATTAATGCCTGTATTTATGTGTTATGGAAAGTGTGAAATGGATTTATTAAGTGTGGTGCTGAGGTGAGTTTTGTGCGTTGTGTTTATGGTAAAGAATGTGTGTGCATATGATATGCTCAAAATGTAGGCCAATCTGATATTCTATTGGGGAACGAATACAATCATTTCCAAAACATCACACAACAACAATACACAAAACAACTAGAATATTAATCACAATCTTCTCGTTACTACTCATACTAGTAGAATTCCCAGATCTATTTCCATTTCTACAACATTCACCCAACAACAACAACAACAATAGTACATCATCTTCATCAACAACAACAACACAAACAATAGTACCACCATTATACATTACCAATTGGATACCACGGGGTATATTCTACATCTTCCTGGGCATAGTATGCTTCGAACAATCAATAGTAGTACGAGCATTAGATGAAGCCCGACATGCATCAACATCATCACGATTCTTCGATGGTATTTTCATTGTCATCTCTGCCTGGTTTATGCTAATTGTGGGTATAATGTATGTTATATTTGGTATATTTTGTATACAAAGGATTATGGAAAAGGTACGTATCGATGAAAAGCAAAAATGGGATGAATATTATAAGGAAGTACAGCAGTTGGAGTTGGAACATGAAGAGGCTGATGATCGTGAATGGTTGTTGGAGAATGGTCTTAATGCAAGTGGACTAGACGAGAATGGTGATGATAATGATACAAAAAGATTTGATATTAGACGAGGTGGAAGAAGATGTTGGCAGAAATGGTACCGATGGAAAAGAAGATGCAAACGAAGAAAGATGAGAGGAGGTGGACTATGCTATCAATTGGGATGTCGAACTGTTGATTTTAGATGTTGATTGGGATAAGTATTTATACATAAATAAAATATTAAGAGAGCACAGCAAACATAAACGTACTGGAGATGTTGATCTACAAAAGGTATTGGTAATATCAGCATGATCGTACCATAGTAATACTCATAACATATAAAAGTTGGCATATTGATTTATATGCTTCCTTTTCTTTTCAAACAAATCTCCACCACCGGTTATATATCAAAACATCCTTTGAGACATAATTAAAGTGTTAACAAATAGATTTGTGCTATACAGTTACTTTGCTTCTGCTTTCCTCGATTCATGTCTAATCCCCATGCCCCAAGATACACTCGACTGTTTCACTACTAATACCACTGTCTACTGCTTCTTTCTTCTTGTTTTTCCTAATATGAACAAAACTTTTAGCTTCCCCCAAATTTCCGGATGCATCTACAACATTGGTTGTCACTCCATAGACACGCCCATCTCCATTCCCAACACGCTCTCTAGCAAGGCCAATTGACTTACACGTAGTTGTATCCATCACGATATCCACGGAAGTGTTTCCATCTCCAGGATCTTTTACTTTTTCGTCACTAGTTGCACTCTTGATGAAAACATCTTCCATAGAGATTCCTCCACAATTATCAAAAACATCACTCGCAAAATCATTAATGGAATTTGTCAAACTTGTGATTCGGGTTTCTGGGAGCAACGATAAGGGGCTTGCTTGTAATAATTGGCACTGTAGAGTCAAATACTTCAACTTCAAAAGAACATGTACTCTCATTATCCGAGGAGTCTTTTGCCGTGTAGACAACTTCTGTAACACCAACTTGAAACGTCTCACCAGGGTCATGAGTTGACGTAAGAGTAGCACCACTGCAGTTTTCTTCTACCTCCGGAGGAATCCAACTTGCTTCTTGATCACATGTGGCTCGATCAGGTCCAGTGTTCACATCCACGTTGGTTGGACAGTTGGTTAGTACAGGTGGTGTATTATCTACTACTTCAACTTCAAAAGAACATGTACTCTCATTATCCGAGGAGTCTTTTGCCGTGTAGACAACTTCTGTAACACCAACTTGAAACGTCTCACCAGGGTCATGAGTTGACGTAAGAGTAGCACCACTGCAGTTTTCTTCTACCTCCGGAGGAATCCAACTTGCTTCTTGATCACATGTGGCTCGATCAGGTCCAGTGGTGACAGCCATATTCAGGTCCCTAACCAAGTCAACAGGGCAATTCACTAGAACAGGTGCAGTGTTGTCAACTAACGTGACAATGGATGTGCACGAGCTTGAACCTCCACTATTTGAGACCCTCAAAGTAATCTCACGTTCACCTAGGGATTCGTCACATTTGAAATATAATCTTTCATCATCTTCATCCTCTGGACTGACAAACGAATATACAAGGGGATCAGGCAGATTACTATTGCTCCCATCGTCAACGTCTTGCGGGACAATGCTTGCTTTTCCGTCAGGCCCAGCAAAAATGATGAGAGTCGATTTGCAAAGAGCAATTGGAGGGTAGTTGTTGCATACCGCATTCTCCTGGTTAACTTTGGTATTACTTTTTGCGCTGTTGTATGCATCTTCTCCACCCAAATTTACAATTCCGTAGTATGCTAAAGCATTTACTTCACAGGCGGCTACAACACTAGTGCAGAGGGTATTGCACGAAATCAATTCCAATCCTGATTTCCCATCACAAACAGAAGAGCATCTCTGGCTCAACTCATTACACTCTTCAATCATGTCCGAATAGAATTCAATGTCACATGTGGTTTGATCAAAAGTGATTGAACTGTAGCAAAAATCGTGAATACAGCACGGCCTTGCAAAGCTATAGAACTCAAAATCTGTAACACCCAGTTGTGCAATCAAATCATTTCCGCACCCATTGTCAGTATCTTGGCCTTTGAAGAAACAGTCATAGTTGAGGCCACTGTCTCCGCCAACAAAACAATCAGTATACAGGCACTGACCATTATCAACTTGAGCAAAACTCGCGCATTGATCAGGAAAGGTCTGAAGAGAACGGGGTTTTGCTTTCTCATTGTTAACATCCTTATCTTCTGTCCTTTTGAGCATGGAACGTTGAGAACTATGTTCACATGCGAAGCTTGGCTCGATTGGATCAGAAGCAATTGACTTGTCAATGATCCTCTCTTCCTCGATGACATCAGAGTATGTCGCAAAAGTTGTAGCCAGGATCTGAGACCCTTCCATCCTACCTGGAGTGACGGACACAACTTTTCGCAGCAATGGTTCGCACTCTGAGCATAAACTTAGTCCATTTCCAACATGTGAAATAATTGTGTTGGGCAAAATAGGAATATTGCCTACAATCTCAATCGAATTCCAGCTGCAGGAAAGAATAGTGGCTTCTGGTCCATGGTCCAGTGATGTAATGTTCAACAGATTGCTGTTACTGGTAATGGACGAGAGAGAATTTTCAATTTCAGCCACAAATGGAGACTTCCTAAGAAGGTTCGCTCCTGACGATGTCTGATGAACAGTACGACAATAACATAGATATTTGTATAATTGAGAGAATGATATGATAGCATACAATGAGTAGGCAGCATATAATATTGCCATTGCTCATGTCTAGATACAAGGCAAGATAGTATCACTTACCGATGATGCAGATGCCATGACATTGCAATTGCCAAGAATGGCTGCCGCCATAGATAACGAAGAATACTTCATGGATTGTTTGGCAATTAGATTGCTTGCTTTGCTCTTCTCTGATATAATAAAAGAGTGAGTTCATTCACGATATGAGCATATCTTGCATGGATAAATTGATTCTATCCTCTTTCGGTTTGAATACTGCTTAGGCAGTAATTTTGAGTACCAAATGTCGTATCTGGGGGCATTATGGCTGAACCGGGGTCATAAGATCGTGAGCTTTTAGGATACCCAAACTGTAATAACCCCTGAAAGAGGGTTTATATTATTGTTCTGGTACAGAAGTAGAGCTTGTTCACTCTCATAATGACTTCTAGCAATGCTTCGAATGTGGCATTTACTGTGGATTTACTGGTACCATCGAATCAGTTGACAATACTACCCATAGTCAACGGTGATTGGACACACGACGCAACACCACCATAACCAATCCGGATTGTCACTACTTCTTGATCCCCATAACCTATAGAATCAACACATCCTTTTCTTCTAGCTCTATTCCATCTACTCGATGCGTCTCTTAATCTTAACTTAATTTAAGTCTTAAATAACATTCACCAGCTATATGTTAACACATCCCTTGCTGCTCCATTTACAAGATTGTGCACCTAAACCTTCCTTGCATGCTTCCTTGTCAAGTGTAGTACAGTCTGGTGGTGATTGACATACCACTTGCTCAAATATGGTATCTTGAAAGTATCCCAAACTTTCAAAATCTGGCGTAAAGACAAAGTTCCTACCAGAAGATATATCATTCGTCAAAAAGGCTGTCCCATCCTTGCCAATCTTGTCTTGTATCACAATGGGTAATATGATAGTGCCTTTATTCTTGGCATTTGTTGCTGCACTTTTAGCGTCATCTTGGGAATGAACAGCTGTACCCGAAGGCAAGCCGTCAGTTAAGAGAAACATAAGGTTCTTTCGATCTGCCGGTGCATCGTCAAGAGTAGATTGGCATGCATTAATTGCTTCAGCTGTATTTGTACCCGAACCTTCATAAATCAGTGTTCTTATAGTCTCTCGAGCTTGAGTAGCATTCTGACGTGTACTAACTGTTGTTGCTCTATTGGAAAAGTGAACAATTGAATAGTCTTGTTTCGATGGTAAATCGCCCAACAGTTGAAACAGACTTCTACTAAACTCTAACATGTTGGCAAAGTTGTCACAACAGACAGCTTTATCTTGTCCACCAGAATTGCATTCGTCTTTGCAATCTTCACAACCGCCCTTACCTAGCGGTCCATTACAAATCGATGCTGAACTGTCGATACCCATACAAATGTTAATATCAGCATCAGCCACACATGGTGTCTCTGTGGGGCGATTCGTGGGTTCCTGAGATATTGAAACGAGTAAGGGAGTTAAAAGAGAGTACCAATCATATGATTGTAATAGTAATACTTTACAAGAGACTTACCATTGTAGTCGGTGCCACCACAGGACTGGACGAAGGGCTGTCTGTAATTGGACGTCTACTTGGACTGTCAGTTATCGGTCGTCTTGTCGGGCTGTTTGTAGTTGGACTACGAGATGGTCGATAACTAACAAAGTTTTCGCAAATCTTTTGATACTTGTTCCAAAAGCAACTCGCAGTAGTCTTACATATCTCTTGTGATATGTTTGGATCTAAACAATCTACTAATGTTGGTTGGCTAGTAGTCGGGGTTACAAAAGGACTGATAGAAGGCTTTTGAGTTGGATAAAATGTTTCCGGAGATCTAGTTGGCGGTGAGGAAGAAGCTTCCGGAGATCTACTCGGTGGTGGACTTGATCTTTCTGATACTGGCTGTGATGTTATTGGCTGAGGTGTTGGACTATTAGTAATCGGAGACGGACTTGGCCGTGGCGTACTTGATGATGCAGTTGGAGGTGCAGTAATATCTACAATTGAAGTATCAATCCAATTAACTGCCAAGGGTTCTGTATCATTTGTATTATCATCTTCTTCCCAAGGCGGTGTTAGATATGAAGGCATGGAGCTTGGCATACTCGAGGGTACGGTGGTGTTGGTTATATTGTCTGACAAGAGAATCACTGGAACAACTGCTCTAGTT